>OGEZ01001082.1_pt1 | contig 15873 bp, 16 predicted proteins | sample 1570831 | NCBI WGS metagenome assembly OGEZ01 (sample SAMEA2582059, study PRJEB24529) | metagenome | biome: Human gut stool | place: China | collected 2011
CAGTCGCTATTGTTGTATATAAAGGTTTAAAACTTGTAGTTTATCGAATGCTTACGTTTAAATCACTTCATTGTAGTATCACTAGTGTCCACTAAAAATTAGAGGACGAATTAAAAATTATAATTACTAAATAAATTTGGTCCATCAGGACCGCTTTGTTCTTTGACATCATTGAATTTAGTTTTGCAGAAGAGATCCCTTAATGGAATCTTATCCGTAAGAGAAATGCCAAGAATTTGTAGAACCTTGTATGTCGATCTGTCCAGTTTCATATCATGTTGCATGATAGCTACAAGACAGTAAGCAATGATTGCCGAGTAGACTTGTATCTTTACAGCGTTCTCGGAAGTACCCCAAAACTTCTTTATTTTAAGGTGTTGCTTGAGCCATTTAAAGAACAGTTCCACTTGCCAACGATTTTTGTAAAGTTCCGCGACCTGTAAGGCTGGAATATGTTTTACATTTGTAAGATAAATGAACTCCCGTTCGTATTCTTCATCCCAAAACCTCACCAAACGAATCGTTTCAGGGTATGATTTTTGGGTATAGAAGCCGATAAGTTCAATCTCACAGTCGGACTGTATATTCTTAGGTAAACGTCGTTTCCATTTGAGTACTTTCGCCTTAATATTTGTTTTAGCCCGTACAACAAAAAAATGAATCCATCATATGTATCTTATAGAGACGATGATAATCGTTATATGCACGGTCGAAAACATAGAAAGAGCCAGACTCATAAGGTATTACATCCATTTCCTTGACATCGTTTATCTTTGCTTCGGTTATATGGATAAAGGCAGGTGCTTGAGCCTCTACATCATACAACGTATGGATTTTGATACCTCCCTTATGTGTACGAAAGTTTGCCCAAGGAAACAGTTTCAGACACAAGTCAATCGTTGTAGAATCGAAGGCATATACATTTCCGTTTAGTTTGAATATGTTATTTATTCTTTTTCTTTCTGGCATCGCTTATCATATAGAATGCGAAGTCCTCAAAGATACGGTAGTTCCGGTTTTCGTTTGCTTTTGCAAGGTCACTCCGAGTGACATATTTCCCAACTCCAAGATGGTAGCATTTCTCTTGATGTGCATTCAAAGCAACAATCAAGTCTCAAAGACTTTCACGGTTGCACAATTGTCCGAACATCAAAGTAAGAAGTTGATTCCAACAGGTAAAATGCTTAACATACTTGTTGCCATCATACTTCTTTACGATACGGAGAAACTTGTAATTGTCTAAAAACTCAACCATTGGGGAGAAAACGTATTTGTCTTTATTCATATACAGCCTAAGTTAAGGCTGCAAAGTTATGATTTCAAATCGTTGCGCAAGGAAATCTCTTCTAACGAACTGTAATTCAATCACTTCAAAGAACTATTCGCGGTTTTTAGTGGACAGTAATGAAACCGGACATTTCATAAATCCTCCTTCTTCACCATATTCTCCGTCATATTCAACTACTTTAATGCCTTGGCAATAAGTACTCACCAGTACCGACACAGGACCGACAGTCATTGCCTATTCCAGAATCATAGGATCCTTTATAACCTCCTGTGCGTTTTCCCGCAGGACTGCCATACTCAATACTGGTGTTGCCATATCCACCTCCTCCCGTCATCTGATCCACCTGCTGCAACGCTTGGCATAACTTGGCCGCACGCTGTGGGGTAACTTTACCTGTCTGCTGACATTTGTTACAAGGGTGCGATTCTCCGTAGAACGAGAAAACTCCTATTCCGGAACACATTGGACAATCTACCTGCTCCCGGCCCTGATTCCCATATTGTGTTCCTGACATCGTGCCACCTAATCGCATACTTCCTGTGGGACTTTAGTAAGCGAGATTTTATATCCCAGTTTTTTGGTTCGGAAGACAAATATACCTTTCGTTTCTGCTTTATCATAGATTGCAAGTATTATGCACTAAGTTCATGGTAACGGGCTTCTGTACTCAGTTATCTGATAAATGGATATCAACTTAGAATGACCTACTGCAATCAAAGCATGTTTCTTTCCTCTGCGGGCAACTTACGATGGCATCTCTCACTGAAAAAAGTATTCTTTGTATGGGTCGCAGCCCATGTGGCTTCTGTAATTATCGCCTTTACCTGTTTGTTTCCGCGAGTGATTCGGACACTTCAATAAGGGAAGCAGCTGTCGTACCGCTTATATTATTTACTACACTTGAAAGTTTAATGTTGCAATTTTCAAGAATACGCATCATATGGTTCTTTTCTGAAGTAATCTGCTAAATCAGTTTGTTCCGGTAACGGGTCAGGTCACGAAGCTGACGCTGTTCCTTGAGAGGAATATAGCTTGGTTTGAGAAGACCTGCAAGAAGGACTTGCATATCCATTCGCTATCCATCTTGTCTGTCTTGTGACCCGAAACAACATTCTTTATGTGATGGGCATGACTATCCCGGCATTGGGAATTAAATCCTCAAGAACCTTATAAACCGGTTTCCAGTAAACACCGGTTCTCTTCATTGCCACATGCATTACATCATTGGACAATAACCATTCTTCCAATTCATTCAAAGAACTCGTGAAGGTTTTGAATGAGCGGGTCTCACGTTGGATGCCTACTACGTTAATTGTCGCTACCATAACCTTCAAGTGGACATCGATACCGCAAGTACGCTGTACCAACTGAGATATTATCACCTAAAAAGGTCTGATTACATCATCATAAGGATATCCATCCTTTGTAGAAGGAGGTGTTGTATATGCAAAAACATGCTTACAATTACCACATTGAATTTTTAATGGTGACTTTATTCTGATAACTCCTTTATCAATTAATTGATGACAATTAGGGCATTCTAAAAAATAATGCGCACATGTATTGCACCATCGATATTCATGAATTGTCTTAATACAAGACATATCATACTTCATTGAACGAAATACCCGAGTTAAACCTAAAGATAAATTGTATAAGCTTTTCCATGGATGTATGGGATTTGCATGTTCGTTAAAAAAATCGAAGATCACTTTGTAGACAGGTGTATTATCATAATCTTGTAAAGTGTCATTATTACAAATAGGACATTTCATCTTTGATTATATTTCAAGGTTATTTAATATCTTTTATAGCCATTGTATACCCGGAAAGTGGATTAGTATAAGTATACTTAAAGCCAGTAGCCCTTCTTTGATCACTAGTTGTTTCATGAAGTTTGGCATTAAATCCACTAATAGAATCATGTACAAACAAATTATCTGTCCAATGATCTTTGTATATCTGTATATTACCCAATGGTATCGGATCAAATGTTTTTGTATCTTTCCAGTCCAGTATTTTATAACCTTTCTCAATACTCAAGAATTTATCTTCTGACTCAATTTCACCTAAAACACCCATCTTTGCTCCAAAATGCAATGAACGTATTTCTTCATCTGTAAAATGAGTCTCTAATGGGGGTAATTTCATATTTACGGACATCTCCTTATCATTCAATGATGCACCCTTCATATTCTCCAAAGAAGGTTCATACTGACGAGAAGCGCGAATCTCTGACTCAGACTTAATTATACCCTTATCTTCCAACTTGGAAGTAGTCTCAGATGTAAAATTACGCGCATCAACCTCTACCGGCTGCTGTTCATATAATATAAAACCTATATCACGTAATTGTCCCTTATTATTGGGAGCATATATTTTTTGTCCATGATATTGATAATACCCCCACACAGGATCATAGAAATTTTTCTCCCATGTTTTTACTTCACTGGCAGACTCATGAATACATTTTACATCTACATTATAATGCTGATATGCATGCCTTCCTTCATGTATAATAGTTTCAATTACCAAACGATGTGCTTCAGGAGTATTCAGGCCTACAATTTTAGAATTCAACGCAATCCTTCTTTCTGGAGCACATTGATATCCAAGATCTCCTCCTCCCATTTCTTCAATACCAACAGACAAGGCAGGACGATGTTCTATCTCTGCTATTTTCTGTTCAACTCGATTAAGAACCTCAGTTCTTTCTTCAAGTGATAAGTTTGTCCAGTTTTCATATCGAAATTCACTGACTGTTTCAAGATAATCAGCTATTCCTTCGGTCATTTCCAAATCTGTGACAAATTCCGTTTTTTCTAAACCTGATTTAAAGGATTCTACAGATTCTTGTGAATCTGATTTAAAATCATTTAAGTCAGGTTCTACAGCTTCTATAGGTTTTGATATGTTCTCTGTTTCCGCCCATTCCGGTGTTTTCTCTATACTTTCAAAATCTTCAAGTCCCATTTCCTAATAAATTATTTATGATAATTACTGCCACAACCTCCCATACATCTACATTCGTTGGTAATACTATAGTTACTACCACAACCGGTCATACAGGGGCATCTGCTCATTTCCATTTGAGGTTCTTCAATATCATCTATAGTTTCTGAAACATCTTCGTTTTGTTCTATTGGCTTGATTTCATTGTTATCCTCTAAAGCTGAAGCCTCTATTTGTTCCAACTTCTCGAGATTTTCATAATTTTCATAATTATTATCCATAACTATTCTTATTTTATTAAACTGACAATTTGATTAATTCTATTCAAAGTTCTTACATCGTTATTATTCATAGCTTTACGCATTTGGAAATGAACATTTGCTACAAACAAGAGCTTAAATGCCTTGCAGTGAAAAGCTGAGGATTGAGTTACATCTCCTGTACACAAATAATTCATACCGTAGCAGTGCGAACAAAGATTGTATAACAAACACTTTCCACAAATAGATGAAACAAATTGCTGATGATCGTGAAAATCATAAAGAAGATTACTCTCATTTGCTTTATCAACAGGTAACGAAACTGGCGAGAATAAATGACACGCATATTCCTTACCTGTCCAATCTATACATATTAAATCTTCACCACATCCACAGGTTTTAGATGGTTTTGCAGTTCCTACATCAGATAAGTTCAGTCTCAGCATTGAAAAAGGAATGATATCCGGATTTTCAAGGTAATAATCTGACAACTTCCTTAAAGCATATTTATATTCCAACAATGAATCTTTATTCCAGTGAACAGATGGTCCCATAGCCAAATCTGCTGAAATATATCTGAATCCTGTAGCATGTAAAAAGCTCACACCTTCTGCCAAATGACTTACAGTAGAAGGCGATATAGTCATTTTTACGCTTTGTTCCGGCCACGTAGCAGCAAAAAACTTCAAATCAACTTTATGATACGAAACTGATCTATTTGTATTTTGCATTACCTGATCACCGTCAAAACTTAATCCTAATGTAAATCGCTTTTTATTTGAAACAAACCACTCTTTCTTTTCATCATTCAGCAAAGTTCCGTTGGTAGGAGCAAACAGCATATTGTCACCTTTATCAAAACCATTATCCCAAAGCCATTCAGAAACTTCCTTTATTAAAGAAAACTCCAAAAGTGGCTCTCCTCCCATAAATTGTATTTCTACAGGAGATGTCTTGCCAAAACGATTCAAATATTCTGATATCAGCTGCTTGGCTTTTGATACCGACATTTTAAAGTTTTGGATTTTAGGTTCATAACAATAACTACAATGTAAATTGCATTTATATGTTATCAGCAACATTATGCTTTTACGCTTGATCATAATAACTACATTTGAATTCCGTTTACATACTCAGAGATTTTTCCATCTGGTGATATGACAATACCATTATAAAGTTTCCCATCTTTAAAGGTTCCCTCGTACCACTTACCATCAGGCCAGTAGTATTTGCCATATCCTTCGATTCTTCCATCAATAAATTCTCCATCATACTTTTCACCGTTTTCTTTATGAAATACACCGCGAATTTTTTTATCGAATCTCCAAAGACCATGATAACAATCCCCATTCGCATACCAGCAAACGCCGTTTCCAGTACGGAAATTATTTTGCCATTGGCCTTCATAAACATCCCGGTTCTTGTATTCCATCCGCCCTACACCTTCACGACATCCTTTAACGAATTGACCTTTGTAGAAAGCGTTATATGTTTTTTTCTCATTATCATAAAAATAATATTTACCTTGCCCATCCATCAAACCGTTCATCCAATCTCCATCATATTTATCACGGTTTGCAAAGGTCATTATGCCATAACCTTCCTGTTTTCCATTGACAAACTCTCCTGAATATTCTGAGCCATCACTAAATGTATAAATGGCCTTTCCTGTAAATTTTTGTTTTTCTTCCATATTATCACTATTTATTAGTATAGACTTTCTTCCCGGTTATTTTCTATCATTATCACTTCATTTTATTTATTTGAGCCAGATAGATGTCCGCACAATCACTGGATGCCACATTTGCACTATTCAAACCAGCCAAAACGGCTTGACCAATAGACAGTTTTGCTATTATTTTCTGTTGATCCGGTGTAAGACCAATACACTCAGCCATTCGTTGTGAATCATCAGCTGCTACCAATTTATGAATAATCTTTACATTGGTATTCTTAATTGCATCTTCAATAAGTCTTGTCGGAACCTGATCTACAATCATCATTCCTTGACCATATGCCCGAACCTCAGACAAAAAGTTACTGAACATCAATCCGGATTTATACTGGGGCAATTCAGGATTCAGACATTGTGCCATAACTCTATGTGCCTCTTCAACTACAACAAGATGTCGACATACATTATCATTAAATGAATAATTCATAGCTTCAGCCTCAGCTATACGATATTCATAGAGGAATTGAAGCAGCAAAGACATAATAAATGCACGGTCCTGATCATCTCCCGCATACGACAAGTTCATCACACATGGAGAATCAAACAATTCTTCCCATGTTAATTTGCTGTCTTTCCATTTCTTATCCTGTTCATCCCATATAAGTCCTGAAATACCAGAATTATCTAATAATTCTTTCTTCCATCCATACATCAAACTACGGAATCGGGTTCTGAGAGCTGCTGATATATTTTGTGTGTTTTCCCTTGCATATCCTAAATTAGTCATTAAACGATCGATAAACTCGTCATTTACATCTGATAATCTAGGAAATATTTTCTTTCGTATTGTCATTTCATATCCTGGATCTGACTTATCAATCCAAGGACGTTTATTCGTGTATAAATCATATAACAAGTGTTCCATTATTACAGGAAGTATATCCTGCATCGGAAAAGCACTTGCAAATGTTGCTTTTAATCTATCAATATGGGATAATACTCTCGGTTCATTTCCTTCTAAAGAAATTATTTCAAAAGGATTAAAACGTAACTTATCAGGATACATCCTACCCTTTGAATAATACTCACAGCCTGGTATAAATATTTTTATTTTTTTCTTAGAATCTGTGATTGATTTATTATACTCAATAGCCCAATCTACATATTCGGTTTTGGCTGGTTCTATCACAAAGAAAGGTCTATCGTTCTTCATAAATCCTTCCAATACGCTAAGGATCGTATTGGTCTTTCCACTGCCGTTCACGCCACATACTAATGCATGGCGAGAAAGAGTATCAATTGGTAATTTAACATCAATGTTAGAGGTAGAGCCACTATATACAAGATGTCCGATTTCAAGCGTTTTAGTTCCTTCTTTTATTCTTTGCGGGGTCAAACTAAAGTTTGTTGAATAATCAACCACAGAAATACCAGGAACACTTCTTTGTGGTAGATTAATAAAACACGAAAGCTCTTCTGTAGTCAAGTAAGTGGTTAGGCTTTCAGCCTTTTCTTCAAAATTGTTCTTAATGATTTCGCCACTATTAGCAACTAATTGGAAATTTGGAGCACATAAATCAGCTACTGCAGTTTTGATTGCGGTTGCAGTTTCATCATCTTTTTTGTTTATCAATGAAGATAGATTGTGAATTCTCATTGGCTCCAAAGAAGTATCCTTTCCACTGACAACTGCCTTTAGCTGCATAGCTGCGCTTTGACAGACATAAGCGTCTTCTGTTAATAAGTACACTCCTGTTTCCCAAATTCCAGTTCCCAATCCTTTTTCAAAACGCGATGCATGCTTGCTCATTATGCCAGCTGCATGTTCCGCGTTTTTATTAACCATGGTCATGGAAGCGCTTGCAGAATTTCCTAATGTGTCAGATCTATTTTCATTATGGTTAGTACCTGTTGTATTTCCTTGGCTGATAGTCTTGGTGGATTGGTCAACAAAATCACCCAGTCCAATAGTACACATTAATTTTGACCAAAAATGGTGCTTTTTACCCTTACGATTAACCGCAGTGGATTGACTTTCTGTAACGGATTGTGAAAAACCGTCGCTTTCACCAATCGTAGTGGACGCATTGTATGTTTCAGTAAGATTTTTCGTTTTTATTGACTCAAGCTTGCCGGCCATCTCAATACATTTTGTCATTATACGATTGGCTGCATTTTCGTCAAGGGGATCAGCAACAATATAATATACAAACCTCTTACTGCTCAAGGGTCCGACTAAAGTGTCAATTGCTGATATAGATTCTTCGCCCTCCTTACCCAAGAAAGATGGAATGCCTGTAAAAACAGACAAATGCCTCAACTTTTTCCCTTTGATGTCATTTTTTACTTCTTCTACAGCATCATTATCATTGCCAATGTATTCAGCCTTAGTACCGGGCAATATGTTACTAATAAACGAAGACAGGGATTCTGTGAAGATTTCTCCATAATTGCCATTCATGTCTAATTGACGTACACCTAAATACAGAGATATTTTTCCCCCATCACCTCGAACCATAAAGATAATTTGGAATGTTTCCGGATTATGACAGGAGAAAAGTGCTTTCTGAATAGCATTATAATATTGATGACTTGAAAATTCATGGCATACTCCTACTTGACCAATCTTTATCCATTCGATAGGAAAATCCAAATATCTTGCTTCTTTACATGACAATGCGACCAGCGAGTCACCATTAGACACATCCGCCAAGATGTCCCGCTTTGAAAGATACTGGACACCAGCAACAAGATTCTCCGCAACCCATACCTTAGGAACGGCTATTCTTTGCATAGCTATTTCGCACATATAAAATCAATTTAGCATTAATCGTACCTTATCCACTTGTTCACGTATATAACGAATAGCTTCGTCTTTAAAGGTCTTATTTATTTGAGATTTTAAAGACGAATCATTTTTAAGTTCCTCCTTTATTTTACTTTCAATTCCATTTTTATATGCCGATTTATTCTCTATAAATTTCGAATAAACAGCCTGACGCCTTTCCTGTGACAATTTTGTATTTTTGTCTCGCCAACTTGGCATTAGATCTTCAGACACCTCATTAACAACATCCCCGAAATCAACACTCCATTTATCAGATTCTTTTTGTGTGAAGACATCGTGGATTTCACCTGCGACTTTTGCTATTGTACCTATGACTAATGAACCTACTCCACCAGCTATTGTTCCTACCACTTTCGCCGTGCCTTCAAAAAAACCTTCGGTAATGGAATCAACACTATCCGAAACGATATTCCCGTAATGGCTATCATTTACAGATAAACTGACAGAAATGTATCTCGAACTTGAAATGTTCTCAATTGTTCCGTCTGGGAAATATTCCCCGACAGTTTTATTCAAGGTAGGTAGTATATTTGAATTCACCTCACTTCTTAATACTTCTTTGAATTTATCTGATAAAATCGATGAAAATGATACGCTTTTAATAGCAAGCCCAATTCGAGACTCCAAAACGGAAATGTTTACATTTGATAGCTGGGTAGAGAAAGATTTATATTTTTCTTCTATTTTATTCACTAATTCTGAGGCCATCTGACTAGCTGCAGCGTCAATTACACATGTTGATATATCCTTAGACAATGAACTATCCGCCTCCATTTTTTTTAACATTTCAGAAGAACGCAAATCTGCTCTACCTGCAAGTGCAATTCCATTGGATATGCTTACAGAAGGATCTTGCTCACGATAGAATTCACCTTGATAATCAAAGACTTCACAAACAATATCATTTATGAAATCCATACGAGAAGCACCTCCCGTAAGAAAAACCAATTTTATTGGATGGTTGTTTAAATGATTGTCTCTATAATCCTCAAAACATTTTTTTATGCTACTTTTATAAGAAATAAGCATTTTATTAATATCATCATCCGAATAATACTTTTCTATTCCGCCCGATACTTTACCCCCTGAAAGTTTAGTAGCACTTAAAGAAATCTCGAGTTCTTCCGCATTGAATTTATAGAACTTCTCTTTAGCTTCCCTAATCCCAAGCTTCAGGGCAGAACTTGTAGATTCCGAATCTTCACAACATTGCTTTGCCAACACATCATCTTGTATTAGATTGTTGTAAATCTCATCCTCAACATGATATGCACCGCAATCATCTCCGCCATCTTCCGGCTTTTGGACATATTGTGAATAATAAGTAATATCTACAGTGCTAGACCCAAAATCAATCAACAAGATACCGTCTTTTATCGAAGACTTGCTGTTTGGATTATAGCGTGCTTTTATAAAAGCTGCTCTAGATTCTCTTATTATACCTATATTCTGTTCGTCAATTTTAGCTAGCGGTAAGCCTGCGTCTAATGCAATTTCTGCATATTTCTTCAACTCTTCGTTTGTCCACTTTTTCGCATTTGAAGGACATGCGATGTAAACAATATGATTATTATCCGTCAATTCGCTTCTTTGCTTACGTATCTGCAAATATATACCACGCATGAACTGCTTCATGACTTCAACAGAACCATCCTTTTCCATTAAAGTTGGTATCTGTTTAAAATAACTATAATAGCAAGACTTGTTTGACGGACTTGCACCTTTATGACGATGTTTGTTTCCATATCTTTCTATTGCTTGTTGTCCAATATAATAAGTTGATGTTGGTTCGTTGTTTATGTCTGTTCCATATTCAACAAGCAAAACTGATTTTGTGGCTTTCTCACCATTGAAAATTTCTATAGTTTCAGGAGAAGCCAAATTAAGAAAATTGTCATCCCATTGTATGTTACATATATCTGCTGAAGTTTCCCCGTGGCCAAAATCAATTCCGATAATGTACTTGTGTGTATCTTTATTTGGTGTAATAAAATTACTCATATTGTTATTTGTTTATTGGGATTAAACATTCACCTTTTATAAGAAGATTTCCATTCTCAAGTATGGCGGCCTTAACAAGAGTGCACTCTGAGACGTGCTCACTTTCTGTCTCTACATAATAACCAGCTGTTGCTTCTGTATAATCGACAATTTCGTAATGATGGTTTTTCAATGTTCTATATAGTTTGTCAATCTCCAGTTGAACATCAGTGGGAACAGACAATCCTTTGAGTGCAACAAACATTGAAGCAAATCTATCGAGCAATGGACGGTACTCTGTTGCCAATGTAACTGTAGGAAGACCCTCGTATGACTGTTTCACTTGGTTAAGACTTGCTCGATAATTACCAATTATTTCATCAATAGTAGCACAAATATTTTTCAGTGTTGCTATGTATTTTGTTGCATCAATACGAACTTGGGATTGTTTCTTTCTATTAGACCTTTGTCCTTTATTCATATATAATCCGAGAGCACATGCTGCAATAGTGAGAAGGACACCTCCCCATGTTTCTTTAAACAACAGACTACCAATCGCACCTCCAACTGCTGTAAATCCAATGGTAGAAATGGTTTCTTTGTCTTTCAAAATTGAAGCCCCCGATTTATGATTGACCTCTTTTACATCATCTCCCAAGGCCAAAGTACAACTCTTGAACATTGGCATCTGGAAAGGTATCATTTTAAGAACAGAGTTCAACATGGCGACTTCGCCCATTGTAAGTTCCTTTTTGTATTCTTCTACACTTACTTTGTTAACAAAGAAGTTTCTCATGAAAGTCTGAAGTTTTTCTTTATCTCTAGGCAGAATCATTGTAGATAATTCTGAATAGAAGTCATGCTCTTGCTTTTCAAAAAGCCCTAATAAAGTTTGCTGTTCCATATTTATTTAATATTAATGTTATAATCGTTATAATTTGTATTGAAGTCTATGTTTTCATTGAACTCATGTCGCATTTCTTTAATTTCGTCCATTGAATCAATTTCTGTCATCAAATCCATCATATCAGAAAACTCCTCACTTTCAGACATACTGTCTAAAATCATACGGTCCTCATCAATAGTTGTTTTCCCGGCAAAATATGCCGACAATATGTTATTTGTAATTCCCATATATCTACTTTTTGAAAATTAGACTTTTAAGTTCCTTTAATGCGCTCTTCTTCATCTTCTTGAAATCTGTTTCCGTTAGAGCGTAGCGAGAACGAACAGTATCATAATCTTCTTTCCTTATGAATATAGAAAGAAGTATTTCGCGAAATCTATCACAGTTTACTTTCTTTATATAATAATCTATATTATCAACATCTTTGAAATATAAGACTAAGTCTCTTAGCTGTTCTATAGCACGAAGCTTAATATTATAAATATTAGAAACAGATGTATTTAAGACTTCTGCAACCTCTTCATAATCTTTATCTTCTAAAAAAAGTAAACTGAGTACCATACGATACTTTTCATTGGGCATTCTATCAAGATACGATAAAACATCTATTCGTACTTCACTTTTCTGATGACTATTTTTGTCAGCAACAATTTTAGTCGCAACTTCTAAACCAACTTTTTCTCTTGATTCAACACGAAATATATCATCATAGTAATCAGAAAATTCGTTTTTGACAATTCTGTTTAAACGTTTTATTGATCTACGAGATAAAGAAGTAAGTTTATCTTTTTCTATTCCTAGATTATTTGCAATAGAATCACTATCCAATTTATCTATATAACGATACCATAAATATTTACGACATATTGCAACATCAACACGCAAAAACATTTCTTGAGCCACACCATTTTCAATTAAATACTCGGGTATGGAAAAAACATTTTCACTCGGTGTATAAAACAATCTGACTGCGATTGTTTTTATATAATCAAACAAACTAGTTCTGTAATCAAAAGATTTAAGAGCATGCCAATAATCTCCAGCAGCATTTGGTTTCTTCAAATGAAGATATAGATTATTTACCAACTCATCATAGTCTGCATCATTATTATAAATAGTCCATACTATTTTACTTAAAAGAGGACGACACATTTCATGAATAAAATGATAAGCAAACTGTTCGTCATTACAAATCCTATCTATCAAGGCTTTATCACGTTGATTTGTCTCACCTTTAGAAAAAAACTTTGTACCACGAGAGATATCGCCTACCCCCATTACTCCATCATCACTTTTTCTATTTTTTTCAAGCAACATTCTATTTCTGTCATTTTATATTTTTATTAATAGGATAATCATCCATAAAGGTAATAAATAATAATTCTTATCAGATGATTATAAAGAAAAAATATCATATAGATATCAGTTATTTTACATTAAGACAAAAAACATCAAAATATAAAACAAAATAATACTATTCTATCTTGAAAGTGCTTTTGAAACAAATAAACATTCTTCAACAAAACGTCACAAATATACTAAATATTTCAAAAAAATGTCTTATAAATAAATGTAAATAGATTCTTTAAATTCAGAGTCTGTCGTTTAAATTTTGTTCAGCAACATTCTTATAGCAGCAAGTTTCACTATCTCCTCTGCCGAATCGAATGTGAATTCATAGTTTCGGCAGAGCCTCCTATAATTATCAAACCAGGAAAAAGTTCTTTCCACAATCCATCTCTTGCCTATTGGCTTAAAGCCATTTGACTTGTCTCCGCTTACAATAACTTCAAGCGCATATCCGAAAGCCTTTCTGATTCTGCCGGCAACTTCTCCCCTGTATCCGGCATCTGCCAGAATGACTTTAAGATTACAGCAAAGCTCCTTCAAACATCTGGCCAGCAGGTAAGCGGCCTTTCCGTCATGTACGCAGGCTGTTGTTGCCATGACAGCTATCAGGAACCCGTTCTTGTCCACGACAACATGACGCTTAATGCCCTTCACCTTCTTATTGCCGTCAATGCCATTGAGAGAACGGTTATCACCCCAGCGGACACTTTGACTGTCCATAATGCCAACGCCCGCTTCGGCCTTTTGACCTTGCTTGACACGGACTTTCTCACGTAAGTTGTTCAGCAGCAAGTCAAATTCACACATGGAAGACCATTTGCGGTAATAGTAATAAACCAGTTCCCAAGGGGCAAAATGGGAGGGGAGCATGCGCCATTGGCAGCCGGTCTTCACGAGATAGAATATGGCATTCCATATCTCACGCAAATCATATTTTCGTTTTCTTTCTTGCAGGTTCAAGATTTTCTTGATAACTTGCCATTGTGTTTCTTCTAAATCCGTCGGATACATAATTATTTCAAGTGTGGTAACTTAAAAATAATCATTTTCGCGGAAAGAAGAAACACTCTTTCAATATCAAACTTTAAAATTTAAACAGGCTCTCAATTGAAACTAATAAAAAAGCCAATGGACATTTTAACAAAATCAAAAGAATAATATCCAGTTATCTCTTCCATCAAAGATAAATCCCAATCCTGATTTGCCAGCCGCATTTGTTCCTTTTTTCAGGAAAATTTTCTTTATGGCTATCGCCATGAAAATCCACCTGAAAAAGAATGCGGCGGCAAACGGATTAGAATTAAAGGAAAGATTACAGGGATTAACTGCGACCGACGTGACGCATAGCCGTAAACCAAAGGAGGCTATCCTTATATTCCATATATGGCCTCACAAATACTGTAAAAATCCACCTTCCCAAATAACAAAACATAGATTGCTTATCAAATCCCGAAATAAGACAGGGATTTCAGCTCCCTCCGATCTGCATAGTCCGGTGGCTTCGCTATGATATCTGATGTCATATTATGAACCTTGATGATAATCTTTTGTGTTCCATAACCTTCTATTCTATTTTTGCAACAACCACTTAAACTAATGATTATGGAGATTGTGAACATAGAAGCCAGCACATTTATGGAAATGAACAACATATTGTTCAAAATAGAAAAACAAATGAAAGGACTGAACTTTTCCAAACCTGAGTTGAGTGAATGGTTGGATAACCAGGATGTATGTATTCTTATGAATATATCAGACAGAAAACTATTGTCTCTAAGGCAGAAAGGGCTAATCCCTTTCAGTCGTATAGACAGAAAGGTTTATTATAAAAAAGAAGATATTCTAAACTATATGAGGAACAACCTTAAAACACATATAAATAATGAAAATGGGACAGATGGTATTGAATAAGGATAGTAATGAGGTCAAAAGATTTATTGAAGCCATGGAAGGTATATCCAAAATGTTGGATGCAAATTCTTTAATCTACAGACCTATATTAGACGGGCACCGTTATATTACAGAACAAGAATTATCAAAGGCTCTCAAAATAACCAAAAGGACACTCATTGAATATAGAATGAATGGTAAATTACCCTATTACAAAATCGGAGGAAAGATTCTGTATAAAGAACAGGATATTATAGAAATATTAGAAAGAAACAAAGTATTGGCATTTGAATGATATTTCTTAAATCATTAATAATCGACACAAATAACTTGTAACCACTCTAAATAATTATATAAACATTTGGAGGAATAGAACCGAACACTTACCTTTGTAAAGTCAAAAAATGATTAACAAGAATCTATCGAAAATTAGTGAATTTGGCATATGGCTGATTCAGTGGTTCGGGGATTTTTCCAAAGATATTAAAGTACTGCAAATTAGGACTTTGAATAGTATTATTCGATTCCTGGTGGCACCACTTTGAAGAAAAGCAATTAGCAGTAAGCTCCTGATTTCCAAACGAAATCGGGAGTTTTTGTTTTCCCGCAGAACGCAAAACAACCAATGCCGTGGGCTCGTGGGGAAAGAGGATTTGAGATATCAGATCGTCTATAACCTGGAAATGATATTTGCGCTTGCCTTTCAGATTAATACTTATCCGG
>OGEZ01001084.1_pt1 | contig 15863 bp, 13 predicted proteins | sample 1570831 | NCBI WGS metagenome assembly OGEZ01 (sample SAMEA2582059, study PRJEB24529) | metagenome | biome: Human gut stool | place: China | collected 2011
CAGCATTTTCAAAAAACAGAAAATTTTAGTGTTGCTTGACTTGTTTAAAAGCAAAACAGATGAGGAACATGGTGTGACAACATCTGATATTATAGACTATTTGGCAGAGCATGGCATAAAGGCAGAAAGAAAAACTGTTTATGCTGATTTGAATACCCTAAAAGAATATGGTTATGAAATTTCAAAAGAGAAGAAAGATGGAAATTATTATTATACTCTTTTGGATCGTGATTTTCAGTTGCCGGAATTGAAACTGTTAGTTGATGCTGTTCAGGCGTCAAAATTTATATCTGCAAAAAAGTCCAGTGAGTTAATAAAGAAAATAGAAAACTTAGCCAGTGTTTATCAGGCAAAGCAGTTACAACGACAGGTTTTTGTAAGTAATCGTATAAAAACAAATTACGAAAATGTTTACTACAATGTGGATGAATTAAATCTTGCAATTAACGAAAACAGAAAAATAAAATTTGACTATTATGAGTGGAATCTTTCAAAGGAGATGGTTTTGCGAAAGAACGGTCACAAGAATGATATTAGTCCATGGTCGTTGGCTTGGGATGATGAAAATTATTATCTGGTTGCATTTGATGGAAATAGTGGAATCATAAAACATTACCGTGTTGATAAAATGCGAAAAATAGAAATACTAGATGAAGCAAGAGACGGACGAGAAGAGTTCGAGGAATTTGATGCAGCAAAATATGCAAAGAAAGTTTTTGGTATGTTTACAGGTGATGAACAACGTGTGAAAATACAGTTTGCCAACAAACTTATTGGAGTTGTAATTGACAGATTTGGTCAGGATATTATGATTATTCCAAAAGGCGTGGACCAATTTGTTGTGAATGTAAACGTAAAAGTAAGCAACATGTTTTTAGGTTGGATAATAGGACTTGGAGATGGTGCCAAAATACTTGAACCTGAAAGTGTAGTTGATGAAGTTAAACAAATAACCGAGAGACTTAAGGAACAATATAAGTAATTAATAATTAAATAATTGGAGAGTTAAATGCTAAAAATATTTACAAGTTATACACCGGGAGCCGGAAAAAGTTATGCCATGCTTGAAAAAGCAATGGCGGAGCAGGCAAAAGGTAAAAAAGTTTTAATTGGCTTTCTAAATGGTGGTCATAGAAATATCGAATTAATAAAAGAAAAAAATCATATAAGAGACTTAGGATCTAGTGGGAGACCGTGCAGGTTCGATTCCTGTCATCCGCATTAAGTGGTAATCCGTGCAGATTGTTGTCTGAAACGGTATGAATTAGTATTATCCTATGCTGGAATAAAGCTGGTGGTGTCGTAACTGATGCCGCCTTTTTTATTATCTGAATTATACAGAGGAGCGGTTCATATAATTACTATAAACAGAATAAAGGAGTGAAGGCTTATGTGGACAAGAGAAGAATTAAAAATGTCGGCAAAGAATGTATTTAGGCAGAATTATTGGCGGTGTGTTCTTGCGGGAGTTGTATCTGTTTTAGCACTTGGTTCGGTGGGATATTCAGGTGCAAGCAGCAGTGTTGAAAACGGTGGTGTTGATAATATGATATACAGATTGTCGTATTCAACCGGAATTTCAGTAGTGGCAATAGTTATTGCACTGATTGGTTTCTTAGCGGTATCAACGATTGTTTCTATGCTCATAGCGGTTTTTGTGCGTAATCCGTTTGCAGTGGGAACAAGCAGATTTTTCCTTAAGAATACAGAAATGCAGGCAAGTGCCGGAGAGATTGTATATGCATTTAATGGTGGGCGTTACCTTAAGATAGTAGGAACTATGCTGCTTCGTTCTGTATTTATATTTTTATGGTCATTACTCTTTATTATTCCGGGAGTTATACGTTTTTATGATTACTATCTGGTATCGTACATTATGGCAGATGACCCACAAATCAGCGCAATGGATGCTTTAAGAAAGAGCAAGGAAATGATGAGGGGACAGCGTTTTAATACATTTGTACTTAATCTTTCCTTCATACCTTGGACTATATTGAGCGCATTTACACTTGGACTGTTAAGCGTGTTCTATGTTAATCCATATAAGTTACAGACAGATGCGCAGCTCTATAAGAGAATAAAAGAGCAGTATTATTATAATAATTACAATAACAATTATTATAACAATAATTATCAGGGGTATTAACGTTAAATTTTTTGATATTAACATTGTATATAAAAAAGTGGGGTGACACGTCTTATATTTAAGAGTGTGTCATCCCACTTTTTGTTATTTGGATATTTATTGTTATTATAGTCCTATAAATGAGCAATATAAAATATTTTATAGTTTTGTTTATTTGTAGTATTTATATATCTCGTCTACTGGCGGTTGTAGTAAGCTATGCCGGTATCAGGATTAAAGTAAGTTCTTATATAACCATCAGTCGATACTATTACGAATTCGTTGGTGCTTTCGATATAGTAAACGTCATCGCCGTCCTCAGCCTCTTTTTTGTGAAGTGCGCTGCTGTTTGCTACAACTGCGGCGGCAGCTTTTTCATACTCTTTGGCAGATGAAAAGCCCATATCTTTGCCGTGCTTTTCGTAGTGGCTGTTTAAAAGGTTCTCATTTCTAAATGTAAGATTTGAGGCAGATGTGTTTTTGCTGTCAGCAGATGTCGTCTGTTTACTGTTAGTCTTACTTGTGCTTTTAGTATTATCAGAGGTAGTAGCAGATGATGATGATGTTTTTGATGTTGTTTCGGTTGTTGCTTCTGCTGCAACGGTTGTGTCTGTACTGGTTGTGCCGGATGTCTGGCTGTTATCATAAGTCATTGAACAGCCTGTGATAAAGACAGCCATTACCATAATCAGCGATACAATTAAAGTATTGATTTTATTAGTTCTTTTTAACATAATATTCTCCCATTTAATATTTTGGTGTAATGTTGGCTATGATTATTTTGCGTTGATATACTACTCTATTTCTATATTTATGTCAAATTATGATTTTCATTTGTTACTATTAAGAGTCAAGCTTGAAAATTCTATATTTCTTTTATGCGAAGTATCCACTATACACAAACTGATAAATATTTAGACTTATTTGCAACAACACTAAAGCGGATATTACTTTCGATAGCAGTAACCAGATAAATATTCAGACTTACCTGCGCCGACCTCTATAAAGTAAATTGTAACATTTCGGCTATAATAAAAATATTTTTTGTAAAAAACACTTTACATATGTGGTAAAAAGTAGTATATATAAAAGTATCAAAAAGCTACTTTTGCAAAGGCGGTGAAAATATGTCGGATAATAAGAGTATTCCGAGAGAATTAAGAAAGAATAAAAACGGGCTTACAGAGAAAGAGTTTCTGGCACAGTACAATCCCGGACATTATGAAAGACCAAGTGTTACAGTTGATATGCTGCTTTTTGGGATGAGCAAAGACCTTAAGGGACTTAAGCTGCTTCTTATAAAGAGAAACAATCATCCATATATAGACTGCTATGCACTTCCGGGAGGTTTCGTTGATATAAAGGAGTCAGCATATACAGCGGCGTGCAGGGAGTTAGAGGAAGAAACCGGACTTAAGGATATATATATGGAGCAGTTATATACTATGAGCCAGCCTGACAGGGACCCAAGAATGAGAGTTATAGATATTGCCTATATGACACTTATTCCTATAGATGGCATGAAGCCGCAGGCAGGGGATGATGCCAGTGAAGCATTGTGGTTTGATATAACATTTGATGATGAGAAGCTTACATTCAGTAATAGTGAGAAGAATATCAACATAGTCTATTCGCTTAAGGAAAAGGTATTTAATAACGGAAGATTAAAGGTTAAGAATTATATTCCTGAGCTTGTAAGTGATGAGGCACTTGCTTTCGACCACGCACAGATAGTTCTTGAGGGACTTATGAGATTAAGAAACAAGACAGAGTATTCTGATATAGCATTTAATCTTATGCCACAGGAATTCACACTTCCAGACTTGCAGAGAGTTTATGAGATTATACTCGGAAAGAAGCTCTACAAGACGAATTTTAAAAGAAATGTCGACAATAAAATAAAATCACTAGACAGAAAGGGCGTTTCCATAACAGGCAACAAGGCTTCGGAGCTGTATGAGTATGTTCCAGACTGATATGACCATCTAATACAGGCAAAGCTAAACAATATTTTATATATGCTCATTTAAATAAAATAATTAAAAGAAAGGATACCAGCACTATGAAAAAAGTATTAGTTATTATAGATATGCAGAATGATTTCATCGATGGTCCCCTTGGAAATGATGAATGTAAACAAGCCGTTCCTGCTGTTATTGATGCGGTGAATAATGGCGGATATACAGATGTTATTCTTACAAGGGATACGCACGGTGATAACTATCTTAATACACAGGAGGGAAGAAAGCTTCCGGTTGTCCACTGTATTAAGGGAACAGACGGCTGGCAGATTAACAGCGATATTATGAAATCAGTTAATGCCTCATATGAGCCTGTTATTATTGATAAGCCTACATTTGCAAGTCTTGAGCTTGGAGAGGTGCTTTCAAATATGGTAAGTGAGGGAGATGTAGTCGACTTCTGCGGCGTATGTACAGGAATATGTGTCATAAGCAACTTAAGCATAGCCAAAGCCACAATACCGGAGGTGACTGTAAGACTTATAGAAAATGCAACAGCCTGCGTGACTAAGGATTCAAAGGAAGCCGCAGTTAAGACAGCCGGTATGATACAGGTAGAGATAGTATAGACCGGGTTTAGAGAACTATATTCAGATACATTTTGTAATAAAGTTTCTGCAACAGATTGTAAGATATTTGGTTTAAAGTTCTATACGCAGATACATTTTTAGAAAGATTACAGAGTTCCTGACTAAAATGAAAAGGATTAGGCGCACCACATACATTGTAAGAGAGGGATGTGCGCAGAAAAGAGGAAAATTATGAGATTACATCCAATAATAACAAGTTTATTAGAAACAGATATGTATAAGTTCAGTATGGGACAGGCGATATATCATCAGTTCTCAGATTATAAGACAACATGGACATTCAAGTGCCGCAATAAGGACGTGCATTTTACAGAGGAAATGGTTGAAGAGATAAGAGAGCAGATAAAGCATTTTTGTACATTGAGATTTACAGAGGATGAGCTTGATTACCTTGAAAATGTAAAGTGGATGAAGGGTAGTTATGTGGACTTTTTAAGATTATGGCAGGCAAGATATGCAGATTTTAAGATAACTACGGATGCAGAATGTGGACTTAGTATCGAAACGTTTGGTACATGGCTTAACACATCAATGTACGAGATACCAACGCTTGCTATCGTAAATGAAGTGTACTTCAGAATGGCTTACGATTATAATGAACTTCTTGACAGCTTTAAGGAGAGATTGTCGGCTAAAGTGGCAGCACTTGAAGCAGATGATGCTGATGGAACAGAAGGAAAAGAAACTGTATACAGACTAGGAAGCTTTAGTGAGTTCGGACTTAGAAGACGATTATCAGCTGAGGCACAGGAGCTTGCTGTTAAGGCTTTGTCAGAGGCTGACTATAAAGGTAATTCGTTATTTGTCGGAACAAGTAATGTTTATCTTGCAAAGAAATACAATCTCACACCAGTAGGTACTATGGCACATGAGTGGATCATGTGTACAGGACAGGGCAATCACAAGCACAATCCGGCATATTCTAACTGGTATGCACTTGATGCATGGGTAAGAGAATATGGCATACTTAATGGTATAGCACTTACAGATGCAATAACAACAGACTGCTTCTTAAAGGATTTCCAGCTCACATATGCAACACTCTTTGGTGGCGTAAGACATGACAGCGGCGATCCTTATGCATGGGGTGAGAAAATGCTTAAGCATTATGAGAGTCTTGGAATAGATGCAAGAAATAAAACTCTGTTATTTAGTGACAGTCTTGATTTTGACAGGGCTGACAAGCTGTATAGATATTTTAATGGCAGGGCAAAGGTAGCATTTGGAATAGGAACGTATATCAGTAATGATACGAAGGTTCCAGCACTTAATATCGTTATGAAAACGACAAAGTGTAACGGAATGGATGTTGCCAAGATATCAGATAATCCTGGCAAAGGTATGTGTAAGAATCCTGAATACGTTGAATATCTGCAAAGATGTATAGACTGGAGAATGAACAACGACAGATAAATAAAAGAATAATCCGCAGGCATGAAAGCAGGGGCTTTTGATAAGAACATCAAAAGCTCCTGTTTTTTTAAAAACAACATAAGAATATAAAATAAATCAAATAAATATATTGACATGTTAGAGCTAACATGTTAGTATGTTATCAACAAAGAAATGCTGTAACAGTAATGATATATTTGTTATGGCTGCCACAGTTAATGGGTAACATAAAAGGTGGATGCTCATTTTTTATTTAAGGAGGATTTTTTATTATGGATATGACATTAAGATGGTATGGACCAGGATATGACAGTGTAACACTTAAGCAGATAAGACAGATTCCGGGGGTTAAGAATGTTATTACAACACTTTTTGGCAAGCAGGCAGGGGAGTTATGGCTGCCAGAAGAGATTGCAGAGCTTAAGAGGGTGGTTGAAGCAGAAGGCTTAGGAATAGCAGGTATAGAGTCAGTTAATGTTTCAGATGACATTAAGATTGGTACAGCTAAGAGAGATGAGCATATTGATAATTACATCAAGACATTACAGGCACTTGGTGAAGCAGATATTCATATGGTATGTTACAACTTTATGCCAGTATTTGATTGGACACGTTCTGAGCTTGCAAGAGTAAGAGAGGATGGTTCAACAGTTCTCGCTTATAATCAGGATACAGTAGATATGATCGATCCAGAACACATGAAGGAATCAGTGGCAAAGATGTCTAACGGTTTCGTTATGCCAGGCTGGGAGCCAGAAAGACTTGATCATCTTAAAGAGCTTTTTGAAATGTATAAGGATGTAGATGCTGATAAGCTTTTTAACAATCTTGTATATTTCCTTGAAGCTATCGGACCTGTATGTGAGAAGTATGATATTAAGATGGGTATCCATCCGGATGATCCAGCATGGCCTATATTCGGACTTCCAAGAATCATGACAGGTAAGGATTCTGTTACAAAGCTTCTTGATGCAGTTGATAAGCCTTATAATGGTATCACACTTTGTACAGGCTCATTTGGTTCTAACCAGAATAACGACATCTGTGAGATTATTAAAGCCTGCAGAGGAAGAATACCTTTCGCACATGTAAGAAATCTTAAGTATAATTCTCCAAGAGATTTTGAAGAGGCTGCACATTTATCAACAGATGGCTCTATGGATATGTATAAGATCATGAAGACCTTACACGATACAGGCTTTGATGGTGTGATAAGACCAGATCACGGAAGAATGATATGGGATGAGGTAGCTATGCCAGGTTATGGCCTTTATGACAGAGCATTAGGAGCAACATATCTTAATGGCTTATGGGAGGCTATTGTTAAGTCAGAAAGATAATATCGTTGGCAGCCTATATATCAGTTGATTAATGTATGCCCATAAGCGGGGTAAGAATGGAGGATTATTATGAAGCTTTCAATAGAAGGTATTAAGGATAAAAAAGAATGGGAAAAGGCAGGGATAAAGCTTCCATCATATGATGTTGGGAAAGTTGCCACAGCAACAAAGGAAGCACCTGTATGGGTTCATTTTGGAATAGGTAATATTTTCAGGATTTTTATAGGTGGGATAGCAGATTCGCTGCTTGAGCAGGGATTATCAGATAAAGGAATCACTTGTGTTGAAACATTTGATTATGATGTGGTTGATAAGATATACACACCATTTGACAATCTTGTTATGGCTGTTACATTAAAGGAAGATGGAAGTACAGATAAGAAGGTGCTTGGTTCACTTACAGAGGCTGTTAAGGCACAGTCATCAGTAGAAGCAGAGTGGTCAAGATTAAAGACAATATTTGCAAGTCCTAAGCTTCAGATGGTTTCATTTACAATAACAGAAAAAGGATATGCGCTTCATGATGCAAAGGGAGAGTTTTTCCCATTCATCAAGAGTGATATTGATAATGGACCTGATAAGGCATCATCTGCTATGGCAGTTGTAGCTGCTCTTTTATTAGAAAGATTTAATACATGCAAGGCACCTTTAGCTGTTGTATCTATGGATAACTGCTCACACAATGGTGAAAAGTTAAGAAAATCAGTAACAGAAATGGTAAGTGAATGGGCAAAGAAGGGCTTTGTTGGAGAAGATTTTGTTCAGTATGTCAATGATGAGAATACGATATCATTCCCATGGTCTATGATAGATAAGATCACTCCAAGACCAGCAGATTCAGTTGCAAAGGCATTGGAGGATGCTGGCGTTGAAGCTATGGCACCAGTTATTACATCTAAGAGAACTTATATAGCTCCTTTTGTTAATGCAGAGGGACCACAGTATCTTGTTATAGAGGACAGATTCCCTAATGGAAGACCACAGCTTGAAAAGGCTGGTGTATATATGACAGACAGGGATACAGTTAACAAGGTAGAAAGAATGAAGGTTACTACATGTCTTAATCCGTTACACACAGCACTTGCGGTATATGGCTGTGTATTAGGCTATGACCTGATAGCTGATGAGATGAAGGATAAAGAACTTTCAGAGCTTGTAAGAAGAATAGGACTGGTTGAGGGAATGCCAGTTGTTACTAATCCAGGAATTATAGATCCTGTTAAGTTTGCGGATGAGGTTATTAATGTCCGTATACCTAATCCATTTATGCCGGATACACCACAAAGAATAGCAACAGACACCTCACAGAAGGTTGGAATAAGATATGGAGAAACAATCAAGGCATATGTTGCTAAAGATGGAAGTGCAAAGTCACTTATGGCTATTCCGCTTGCAATTGCCGGCTGGTGCAGATATCTTCTTGGAGTGGATGATGATGGTGCTGCTTTTGAGTTATCATCAGATCCTATGGCTGATGAATTAAAAGACCAGATTAAAGGTATTATATGGGGTGAGCCATCATCTTACACAGGACAGTTGAAGAATTTGTTGTCAAATGCTAATATATTTGGTATAAATTTATACGAAGCAGGAATCGGTGATAAGATTGAAGAGATATTTGTAGAAGAAATATCAGGAAAAGGCGCTGTAAGAGAAACACTTAAGAAGTATCTTTAATATATATAAATATATTGCCGTTCAGAGCTTGGAACTTATTTGTTATACAAGCTCTGGGCGGTATTTTGTTATATGATGTAAAAAACGGCTATATCTGCAGCTATAGATATCATCATAAAGATTATTTCCTGAAAAAGGAACAGTTATATCAATATACAGAAAGGTTGTACAGCTATGGAGAAGTCATTAAACGAAGAAACATATGAAAAATTAAAATATGATATAATGAATTTTAAGCTGCTTCCGGGAGATTCTATAAGTGCCCAGAAGATTGCTTTAAGATATGATGTATCAAGAACACCTGCAAGAGAGGCAATAGTTAATCTTGAAAAAGAGGGACTTTTAAAAATCATACCACAGTCCGGAACATATGTAGCCTGTATTAACTGTAAGCGTTCGGAGCAGGAATGGTTTGTCAGAAAAAGTCTTGAGATTGGAATGGTGGATGCAATATTTGAAAACGCCAGCGATGACATGCTTGATAAGATGACACAGCTTAATAACCGTCTTATTAACTATAACGAAGAAGTGGAAAATATTCCAAGAATAGAGATAGATAATGAATTTCATAAGTTGATATACGAATGTTCCGGTGAAAAGCTTGCCATGAATATAATCCAGACACAGATGAGTCATTATAACAGAATAAGGTATCTTGCAGAACTGAATAAAAGCATAAGCGCAAAGACCAATGATGAACATGAAATGCTTATAGAAGCAATAAAAAATAAAGATAAGAGAATGTATCTTCGTGTTATAAAGGCACATATAAGCAGAATATTTAATGAGCTTGATAAGCTTAAGGGAATATATCCGGAATATTTTGAAAAAAACTGACGTAATATATTATGATGTGAGTGTCAAAAGTGAAATTTGCCACTTGCATCATATTATCATTACGTCAGTCTTTTTTGATTTATAGCTTATTTGTGTTGTATCATTTCGCGGTATTGCGTAGGAGTCATGTTTTTAAGCTTTTTAAAAAGCTTGGTAAAGTAGTTCACATCGTTAATGCCACATTGTGCGGCAATATCCTGAATAGCTGACTGTGTTGTGTTTAGCAGGTATATTGCATGCTCGATTCTTTTATTGTTTACGAAATTCGTCAGAGTTACTCCGGTTTCTTTTTTAAAGAGCGTTGATAAATAACTGCTGTTTAACATAAACTCTTCCGATAAAGCGTTAAGGCTTAAATCAGCTGTGAGATTAAAGGATATATAGTTGATTATATTCTGTATAGGCTTGCTATATGTCCGTAATGAGTGTGACTGGACAAGAAGACAGTATTTTCTTGTTATTTCATTTTCTAATACTTCAAGCTGTGCGATTGATGTGCAGTCTTCAATTTTAATTGCAAATTTGCGCGATATTTCATCAAGATGTACCGGATGTATATATGCAGTCTGTGCAGCTTTACGGCAGATTGTATTTAGTATGATCATGAAGTTTTTTCTGTCACGTATTGAGTCAGATAAGCGTGGCTTTATATCAGAAGAGTTAAGACGCTCCATATTTTCAATAGATCTGTAATCTCCATGTGCTATACATTCCATAAGAAATGCTTCATTTTTATAGCGTGTTTCCAGAGCTTCGACAGATTTTTTTGTAGGCTCTGGTGCCTCTTCTTTATACATATATGGAGTTGAATTTTTATTAAGTACATGTTTTTTTTCAATAGTATAATTGTTACCCCAAAGCTTGCTGCAAAGGCAGCTTATAATCGCTGTAATGCAGCGTTCATCAGCAAATACTGGCAGAGCAGAGTAGTACAGCTGCATAAACTCATTATACTGCACAGGAACTGAATTGTAAGAGCATAGGTCAAGTATTCTCTGGTTAGTGAATCTTTCAAAGGAGAATGGACCTGCTATGAATATTCTTTCGCTGTCAGGAAGCTTAATATGTATATATTCACATGAAAAGCTGTCATGTATAAATAAAGCAGTATTATCCCTGTTATAGGATTTGATGAACTGGCTGAAATTTTCTTCATTATTCTTATAAGCATTCTGGTTGAAAATGTTATTTCTAAGTCCACCATCAATTTGATTATCCCATATGTAAGGAGTGTCAATAATGTAGGATGGGATTTTTATTTGCGATAAAAGCTCGATTGTATAATCTAAATATATTTTGTATTCCATGTATATCCCCCAAAGCTATGTATTTGCGTTGTATTATCACATCATATTATGATGTAAGTGTCAAAAGTATAAAAAGTCGTTTCTGCTTGCAGAAAAAGACTTTTTTACCTGGGACACGCTAAACACCGAAAACGGAATAAAATGTCGTGAATACGGCATTTTATGAAAGTTTGAGGTGTTTAAGGATTGCGTGAATTGCATAGCAATGTAGCAATCCTGACACATCATTATATTGATAATTCAAAATTTAAAATATAGCTTTACTTTTTAAAGTATATATGATACTATGTGAATATCCAATATGTTACATATAATAATGACACTAAAAATATAGTCGAATAAATGTTCGGAAAACTATTGACAAAGACCGTGAGATGTAATATTATCATAGCAAGCGAACAGATGTTCAAGATAACGGAGGTATATATTTTGGTAAATGAAGAGAAGTTAAAGGCACTTGATGCTGCCATTTCTAATATTGAGAAGCAGTTTGGTAAGGGTTCAGTTATGAAGCTTGGAGATTCAACAGCGAATATGAATGTTGAATGTATACCTACAGGTTCATTGAGCCTTGATATAGCTTTAGGACTTGGCGGAGTTCCTAAGGGAAGAGTAGTGGAGATATATGGTCCTGAGTCTTCTGGTAAGACTACAGTTGCACTTCATATGGTTGCAGAGGTTCAGAAGAGAGGCGGAATAGCAGGCTTTATAGATGCAGAGCATGCACTTGACCCTGTATATGCGAAGAACATAGGTGTGGATATTGATAATCTTTATATATCACAGCCGGATAGTGGTGAACAGGCATTAGAGATATGTGAAACTATGGTAAGGTCAGGCGCTATTGATATAGTTATTGTCGATTCAGTAGCAGCGCTTGTCCCTAAGGCAGAAATAGACGGTGATATGGGTGATTCCCACGTAGGTCTTCAGGCAAGACTTATGTCACAGGCTTTAAGAAAGCTTACACCAGTAGTAAGCAAGAATAACTGTGTTGTTATATTTATCAACCAGTTAAGAGAGAAAGTCGGAATTATGTTTGGTAATCCAGAGACTACTACAGGTGGCAGGGCACTTAAGTTCTATGCGTCTGTAAGAATGGATGTAAGAAAGATAGAAACATTAAAGTCTGGCGGAGAAGTTATCGGTAACAGAACAAGAGTTAAGGTTGTTAAGAATAAGGTGGCACCTCCATTCAGGGAAGCAGAGTTTGATATTATGTTTGGTAAGGGTATATCTACAGAAGGTGATCTTATCGACCTTGCATCTAATGTTGGTATTATACAGAAGAGTGGTGCATGGTTCTCTTATAATGGTGAGAAGATAGGTCAGGGTAGAGAGAACGCCAAGCAGTATCTTATCAATAATCCACAGATTAGAGAGGAAGTTGATGAGAAGGTAAGAGCACATTATGGTATAGGTGAACATGCAGAGGGCGAAGGTACCGCTGTTACTGACACTAATACAGATGGTGCTTCTAAGGCTAAAGCAGCTAAGAAGGAGAATATAGAGGAAGCTTAATTATGACAGAGGAAACACAGAATTATGTTACCTCTATTCAGGAAGTAGATTTAAAGCGCAGGCGCATATATGTTAATTATGAGCCTGCGTTTGTTTTGTATATATCAGAGCTGAGGCGTTTTGGTATAAAGAAAGATGCATATATATCTTCTTCTGATTATGAGGAGATTGTTAATATATTAAGTAAAAGAGCTAAGATACGTGCAATGGCACTTCTTAAGGATAGGGATTATACAAGAAAGAAGCTGTATGAGAAGCTTATAGCAGGTGGTTATCCGGATGAGTGTATAGAAAGTGCTATAGAGTATGTTTCTTCATATGGATATATAGATGACAGAAGATATGCAGATAACTATGTGTTATCACATATAACATCAAAGTCAAGAAGAGTTATAGAACAAAATCTTATGCAGAAGGGTGTAAGTGCTGACATAATAACGGCAGCCTGTGATGAGTGTTATGATAATTACGGTATGTCAGAAGATGAGAATATGCAAGACCCGGAGGTAGACATTATATTAAAGCAGTTAGGAAGCAAGTACTATAATAAAGACCTTACAGACTATACACAGCTTCAAAAAGTAAAAGCATCATTATACCGTAAAGGCTTTTTGACTGACAATATTAATAAAGCACTTGATATTGTGGTTAATGAACAAAAATAGTACTAATTATGCGAAAGTTAAGACTTTCTAACCTTGACATTATTGCCATTAGAGTATAATATTAGTATGTTGTATATTTTGTACAATGAAAACTTAATAAGGAGGTGCTCCTGTGTCATTTTTTATTCCGGCAGTTGTCACATTTTTTGTTACACTTGTGATAGTCGCACCTATTACCTGGGTTGTATCTAGTAAAGCCATCAATAAAAGCAACGATGAGAAGATTGGCAATGCTAACGAAAGAGCCAGAGAAATAATAGATGAAGCGTTAAAGGCAGCGGAAACTAAGAAGAAAGAGGCACTCTTAGAAGTTAAAGAAGAATCTTTAAAGACTAAGAATGAGCTTGAGAAAGAGACTAAGGAAAGACGTGCAGAAATTCAGAAGTACGAAAAGAGAGTCCTTTCTAAAGAAGAAACTCTTGACAGAAAGATTGAAGCGGTAGAGAAACGTGACTTGGGTATTACCAGAAAAGAAGAAGAACTTGGTAAACAAAGACAGAAGGTTGACGAACTTGAAAAGAAAAGACAGCAGGAACTTGAAAGAATCTCTGGATTAACCTCCGAACAGGCAAAAGAATATCTATTAAAAACTGTTGAAGATGAAGTTAAACATGATACTGCTGTAATGATTAAAACATTAGAAAGCAGAGCAAAAGAGGAAGCGGATAAGAAGGCAAAGGAATTAGTAGTTAATGCTATACAGCGTTGTGCTGCTGACCATGTTGCCGAAACAACTATATCAGTTGTACAGCTTCCTAATGATGAAATGAAAGGCCGAATTATTGGTAGAGAGGGTCGTAACATAAGAACTCTTGAAACACTTACAGGTGTAGAACTTATCATTGATGATACACCTGAGGCAGTCGTTTTATCAGGCTTTGACCCTATCAGAAGAGAGATTGCAAGAATCGCTCTTGAAAAGCTCATTATTGATGGACGTATTCATCCAGCAAGAATTGAGGAGATGGTTGAAAAAGCCCAGAAAGAAGTCGAAACATTAATTAAAGAAGAAGGTGAAGCTGCAACCCTTGAGGTTGGTGTCCATGGAATTCATCCTGAACTGGTTCGCTTACTTGGTAAGTTAAGATACAGAACCAGTTATGGTCAGAATGTATTAAAACATTCTATTGAAGTAGCTCAGATTACAGGATTGTTAGCCGGCGAATTAGGTCTTGATGTAAAGATGGCAAAGAGAGCTGGTTTATTACATGATATAGGTAAAGCTGTCGACCATGAAATGGAAGGCTCACATATTCAGCTGGGTGTTGACCTTTGTAGAAGATATAAGGAATCAGCACTTGTTATTAATGCGGTAGAAGCTCATCATGGTGACGTTGAACCTGAAAGTTTAATAGCATGCCTTGTACAGGCTGCTGATACAATATCAGCCGCAAGACCAGGCGCTAGAAGAGAAACGTTAGAAACTTACACAAACAGATTAAAACAATTAGAAGATATTACCAACTCTTACAAGGGAGTTGAGAAGTCTTTTGCTATTCAGGCAGGTAGAGAAGTTCGAGTGATGGTAATTCCGGATCAGATTAATGATGACGAGATGGTATTGCTTGCCCGCGATTTGTCCAAACAGATTGAGGCAGAATTACAGTATCCGGGTCAGATTAAAGTCAATGTGATTCGTGAATCCAGAGTAGTGGATTATGCTAAATAATTTATTTGTCTAATTAAAACGTAAGGAAAGTGTTGAGAACTAAGTATTTTCGACACTTTCTTTTTTTTAGGGTTTTCACTTTTTATTACTTGTGGTAAAATGCTTGCTATAAGAGAAAATTTGAGGGAAAGCAAGTAAAGGAGGATATTAGGAATGAAAAAACAGGCTTTGAATCCATACTTGCCATCTTGGGAGTATGTACCGGATGGGGAACCATATGTATTTAATGGACGAGTTTATGTGTATGGCTCACATGATTTTTACAATGGTTATGTATTTTGTATGGGGGATTACGTTTGCTGGTCTGCACCAGTGGATGATTTGGGTAACTGGAGATACGAGGGTACTATTTATCGAAAAACAGATGATCCGTTAAATCCGGATGGAAAAATGTGCTTGTATGCACCGGATGTAACAGTAGGACCGGATGGTCGATACTATCTGTATTATGTACTGGATAAAGTTTCAATCGTTTCAGTAGCCGTTTGCGATACGCCGGCTGGAAAATATGAATTTTTAGGATATGTCCATGATAAAAATGGTGTACGTCTTGGTGAGCGGGAAACGGATGAACCGCAGTTTGATCCGGGCGTATTGACAGAAGGAGATAAAACTTATTTATACACTGGAGCTTGTGCCTCGGGTGATAAATCGAGAACTGGGGCTTTTGTGACAGTATTAGGATCCGATATGTTGACGATTGAAGAAGAGCCCGTGCG
>OGEZ01001086.1_pt1 | contig 15861 bp, 15 predicted proteins | sample 1570831 | NCBI WGS metagenome assembly OGEZ01 (sample SAMEA2582059, study PRJEB24529) | metagenome | biome: Human gut stool | place: China | collected 2011
GGCCATCAACAAGATGGATAAACCCACCGCCAACCCCGAGCGCATCAAGCAGCAGCTCACCGAGTACTCCCTGGTGCCCGAGGAGTGGGGCGGCGACACCATTATCTGCCCCATCTCCGCCAAGACCGGCGAGGGCATTGACAACTTGCTGGACATGGTGGTCCTCACCGCTGAGATGCGGGAGCTGAAGGCCAACCCCAACCGCTCCGCCCACGGCGCCGTCATCGAGGCCCGGCTGGACAAGGGCCGCGGCCCTGTGGCCACCCTGCTGGTGCAGAATGGTACCCTGCATCAGGGCGACGTGATCATTGCCGGTACCGCTGTGGGCCGTGTCCGCGCCATGACCAACGACAAGGGCCAGAAGGTCACCGAGGCCGGCCCCTCTGTCCCCGTGGAGATCATCGGCATGGGCGAAGTGCCTGAGGCCGGCGATGACTTCCACGCTGTGGCCGACGAGCGCATGGCCCGGGAGCTGGCCGAGCAGCGCAAGGCAGAGCAGAAGAACAGCATGAACAGCAACGTGGGCAAGGTCACTCTGGAGGATCTGTTCAGCCAGATCCAGGCCGGTGAGATGAAGACCCTGAACATCATCGTCAAGGCCGACGTGCAGGGCTCCGCCGAGGCGGTGAAGTCCTCCCTGGAGAAGATCTCCAACGAGGAGGTCCGGGTGCGGGTCATCCACTGCGCCGTGGGCGCCATCAACGAGAGCGACGTCATGCTGGCGAGTACCTCCGGGGCCATCATCGTGGGCTTCAACGTCCGCCCCGACGCCAACGCCAAGGACAGCGCCGCCCGTATGAAGGTGGATATGCGGATGTACCGAGTCATCTACGACGCCATCAACGAGATTGAGGCGGCCATGAAGGGCATGCTGGCTCCCAAGTTCAAGGAAGTGGACCTGGGCCGCGCCGAGGTGCGCAACGTGTTCCGCATCACCGGCGTGGGCATGGTGGCCGGCTGCTACGTGCTGGACGGCAAGATGCAGCGTAACGCCCAGATGCGTCTGCTGCGTGACAATATCGTTATCTATGACGGCTCCATTGCCTCCCTGCAGCGCTTCAAGGACAGCGTGAAGGAGGTTGCCGCCGGCTACGAGTGCGGTATCACCTTTGAGAAGTTCCAGGACATCAAGGAAGGCGACATCATCGAGGCCTTTGTGATGGAGCAGATCGAGGTATAATACCGCGCGAGTACCCCGCGCAGCGGGGCGCGCCTTTTGGCGCGTAAAATCGAAGCCGCAGGCTGAGATTTGCGCAGGGCGAATTCACTTCGCCCGAGCATTTGAAATCAAGGGGTCCACGCGGGATGGAACATCCCGTGGGGAAGTGCGGTATCACCTTTGAGAAGTTCCAGAACATCAAGGAAGGCGACATCATCGAGGCCTTCGTGATGGAGCAGATTGAAGTTTAAAAGATAATTTGACCCAACGACAGGGCGGGCGTTTTCGCCCGCCCTGTTTTGACTATAAGGAGGAGTTTTTATGGCTTCCAATCGTATCGGCCGTATCAACGAGGAGATCCAGCGGGAGCTGTCTTCCCTGATCCCCACGGTAAAAGACCCCCGGGTGACCGGGATGATTTCTGTGACGGCGGTGGAGACCACCCCGGATCTGAAATATGCCAAGGTCCACATCAGTGTATTGGACAAGTCCAATGAGGCCCAGGTGCTCAAGGGCCTGAAGTCGGCGGGCGGCTATCTGCGCCGCGAGCTGGGCCGCACCCTGAACCTGCGCAACACCCCCCAGCTGTCCTTCGTCCCTGACGATTCCATCGACAAGGGCGCCCACATCCTCAGCATGCTGCGGGACCCCAACGTGGTCAAGCCGGTGAACCCCGACAACCACTACGGCGAGGATCAGGAGGACGAGGAATGAGCACGCTGACCTATGAGCAGGCCGCCCAGCGGCTGCTGGAGGGAGACGGCTACTTGATTCTCACCCATGTGCGCCCCGACGGGGACACGGTGGGCTGTGCCGCTGCCCTTTGTACCGCCCTGCGGGAGCAGGGAAAGGAGGCTTATGTCCTGCCCAACCCGGAGCTCACCGCCATCTTTGCCCCCTATCTGGAGGGGCTGCTGGCTCCCGAGGGATACCAGCCTAAGAAAGTGGTCAGCGTAGACATGGCCGCCCGGGGCTTGTTCCCGGAGAATGCCCAGTGCTATCTGGAGAAGGTAGACCTGGCTTTTGACCACCACCCGTCCCAGGAGTTTTTTGCCAAGGAGACCTGTCTGGACGCAGGCCGGGCTGCCTGCGGTGAGCTGATGTACGATGTGATCCGCCAGTGGGGAAGCGTGAGCCAGGCGGTGGCTCTGCCCCTCTACGTGGCGGTGTCTACCGACACCGGCTGCTTTGTCTACTCCAATACCTCTCCGGCGACCCACGCGGTGGCTGCCGCCCTGCTGGAGACGGGAATCGACTTTTACCCCATCAACCGCCGCCATTTCCGTACTCGCTCTCTCAAGCGACTGAAGCTGGAGGGAATGCTCACTTCCGGTATGGAAGTGTTGGACGAGGGAAAACTGGCCATTGTTACCCTGACCCTGGACATGATTGCCCAGGTGGAAGCGAAAGAGGAGGACCTGGACGACATTTCAGCCTTTGTGGGCGGGGTAGAGGGGGTCCACACCGGGGTCACCATCCGGGAGCTGCGCCCCGGCGTGTGCAAGATTTCTCTGCGCACCGAGCCCGGTGAACTCAACGCCAGTGCGGTGTGCGCCATTCTGGGCGGCGGCGGACATGCTGCCGCGGCTGGAGCCACCGTGGAGGGAGACCCCGCCTATACCCGGAAGGTGGTGGTGGAGGCCATCCGCCAGGTACAGAATCAGGGCAAGTAAAGGGAGGACCCATGCCAAACGGAATCATTGTGATTGATAAACCCCAAGATTGGACCAGCATGGACGTATGCGCCAAGCTGCGGGGCCTGTTCCACGAAAAGCGGATCGGCCACGCCGGAACCCTGGACCCTATGGCTACCGGCGTGCTGCCGGTATTTGTAGGCCGGGCTACCCGGGCGGTGGAGTTTGCCAGCGAGGGGGATAAGGAGTACCTGGCCGGACTGCGGCTGGGCACCGTCACCGATACCCAGGATACCTCCGGCCGGGTGCTGGAGGAGCATCCCGTCTCAGTGACTCGGGAAGAATTAGAGGCGGCGCTGGCCCCCTTCCGGGGCGAAATTCAGCAGCTGCCGCCCATGTACTCCGCCATTAAGGTAAACGGAAAAAAGCTGTATGAATTGGCCCGAAAGGGCCGTGAGGTGGAGCGCAAGCCCCGGGCCATCACCATCCACTCCCTGGAGGTGGAGGGCCAGGAGAGCGAAATCGACTTTCTTATCCGGGTGCGCTGCTCCAAGGGGACCTATGTGCGTACTCTGTGCCACGACATTGGCCAGGCCCTGGGCTGCGGAGGAACCATGTACTCCCTGCGGCGGACCATGGCGGCCGGTTTTACCTTGGAGGACGCTCTGCCTCTGGAGCAGGTACTCCAGGCAGAGGATCCCGCGAGCCTGCTGCTGGGGGTGGATGCCTACTTTGCCGGCCGCCCTGCGCTGATCCTTAAGCCTGCGGCAGAGAAAAAGGTGCGCAACGGCATGACACTGGTGCTGCCTGATGCGCCACCTGCTGGGGAGTATCGGGTATACAGTGAGGCAGGAGAGTTTCTGGCTTTGAGTCGGGTCTCTCAGGGAAAGCTCATTACCATCAAGAGCTTTTTCCAGGTTTGAGGGAAATAAGGAGAGGATACTTTTGAGCAATACCAAACGGGTGATCGCCCTGGGTTTTTTTGACGGGGTGCACAAGGGCCACGGAGCCCTGCTGTCCACCGTGACGCGCCGGGCCAAAGAGCTGGACGCAGCGGCCTGCGCCTTCACCTTTGACCGCAGTCCCACCGCTGCCATCACCGGGCAGGTGGTGCCCCTGCTCAGCTCGGTGGAGGACCGTGTGTGGCTGATGCGCAGCTGCTACGGCATCCAGGAGGTCATCGTGTCCAGCTTTGACGGCATGATGCGCATGGACTGGCAGGATTTTATTACAGAATATCTCATCAAGCAGCTGAATGTGGTCCATGTGGTGGCCGGTCACGACTTCCATTTCGGCTATATGGGCAAGGGAAACCCCCAGCGGCTCAAGGAGACCTGCGAGAAGCTGGGCGTGGGCTGCGACATTATCGGAAAGGTGGAGCAGGAGGGCATCACTATCTCCTCCACCTACATCCGTACCCTCATCGCCCAGGGCGAGATGGAGCGGGCCGTGGACTTTTTGGGCCATCCTCATGTGCTTACCAACCGGGTGACTCACGGTAAGAAGATCGGCAGCTCGTCCCTGGGCTTCCCCACGGTGAACCTGCGTATCCCTGCTCCGGTGATCGTTCCCGCCTTTGGCGTATATGCCACCCGGGTGGTGGTGGATGGAGAAAGCCACATGGCGGTGACCAACGTGGGGGTGCGTCCCACGGTGTCCGATAACGACGGGCGGGTGACGGTGGAAGGGTTTATCCTGGACTTTTCCGGCGACCTGTACGGCAAGGAGCTGCGGATGGAGTTTTACAGCTACCTGCGGGGAGAGAAAAAATTCCCCTCTCTCCAGGCCCTGGCCGAGGAGATCGGACGCAACGCCCAGCAGACCCGGGACTTCTTTGCCGCCCATCCCCAGATGTAAGGAGGGGCTGCCATGCAAGGAGAAACTATGCGCTACAACCGGATGCATCTGTTTTTCTGGCTGTATGCTGCTGTGCTGGCCCTGGCGGCCTTCCTGTTTTCCTCACCGCAGGAGATTTTGACCGGACTGCGCACCATCGTATTGACCGAGGACTCCCTGATCACCGACTATGTGCTGATTGCCGGTCCGGGTGCCGCGCTGATGAATTCCGCCCTGGTCACCGCAATTTCCATCGTACTTTTGAAGCTGTCCCGGGAGCCGTTTAACGGCTTCTCTCTGGTGGTGATCGGGCTGATGTCAGGCTTTTCCCTGTTCGGGAAAAACTGTGTGAATATTTGGCCCATTCTGCTGGGTACCTGGCTGTACGCCAAGAGCCGGCGGGAGCACTTTGGCAAGTATATTTCCGTAGGACTGTTGGCCACCGCCCTGGCCCCGGCGGTGAGTTACATCTCCCTGGACAACGGCTGGGGAAACCCGGTGGCAGGACTGATCACCGGCGTGATCATCGGCTTTATCATGCCGCCTCTGTCTGCCTATACATATAAGATCCAAAACGGCATGAACCTGTATAACGTGGGCTTTGCCTGCGGTCTGGTAGCCTTCCTGCTGGTGCCCCTTATCAGCTCTATGGGAGCCACCCCCACCACCCAGTACCACTGGGCAAAAGGGTATGACCTGCCCTTTGGCGCGGCGCTGGGCGTGCTGTGTGTTGTTCTGATCCTGGGCGGGCTCTTCGCATCAGGAAAGCCGGTTTGGGCCGTCTGGGCGGGATACCGCCGTCTGCTGACCACCAGCGGCCGCGCTCCCAGCGACTATCTGCGTATGTTTGGAGCGGGGCCTGTGCTGGTGAATATGGGAGTCAACGGCCTGATCGGCATGGCTTTCGTACTGGGCGGCGGCGGCGAGCTGAACGGTCCCACCGTAGGCGGGATCCTCACCATCATGGGCTTTTCCGCCTTTGGCAAGCACGTGTTCAACATTGTACCCGTCATGGCGGGCGTGTTCCTGGGCAGCCTGGTGATGCACTGGGAACTCAGCAACCCATCTGTGCAGCTGGCCTGCCTGTTCTGCACCACCCTGGCACCCATTTCGGGCTACTTTGGCTGGCCCTATGGTGTTTTGGCTGGGTTTATTCACTCTTCCGTGGTGCTGTACACCGGCAGCCCCGTGGCGGGAATGAACCTGTATAACAACGGTTTTTCCGGCGGCCTGGTGGCCACGGTGCTCTACCCGGTAATCATTGCCGTGTTCCAGCACCGCAAACCCACTCTGGTGGATCAGGATTACTTTGATCCCATGGAGCATGACGAGCCGGTAACACCTCCGCCTGCCCATCAGATCACAGAGGAAAAAGAGGTATAAAAAATCTGGAGCATTTCCCAGTGGAATGCTCCAGATTTTTTACTGCCATTTTGCCAGAACCCTTTGGACCAGCTCCGGGGAGAGCTGCGGGAATGGGGTGATGGGGACAGGTTCCAGGTCGTAGGGGCCGATGGCCTTCTCAAAGGTCTGCACATCCCGCCAGGCTCCGTCCACATAGCCGGTATTGCGGCAGATGCCTGCGTCCTGAAAGCCCATACTGCGGTGGAGCCCCTCACTCTTCTCGTTGGGAACGGTGACGATGCCGTACACCGTGCGCACTCCCTGGATAGCCAAGAGCTCCATCAGAGCGCCATACAGCCGCCGGCCTACTTTTTGGGAGGTGTGGCCCTGGGCCACATAGACGGACAGCTCGGCACCCCACTGATAGGCGGCCCGCTCTTTGAAGCGGTGGGCGTAGGCGTAACCCACGGGAGTGCCATTCTCCTCCCAGACCAAATAGGGGTAGCCTTCCAGTGTATGGGTGATCCGGTCCTGAAACTCCCGGGGCGAAGGGAGCTCATACTCAAAGGTGATTGGGGTATGAATATACTGCCCATAGATGCCCACCAGCGCGGGGGCATCCATTGGGGTAGCCAGTCGCAGTGCCATAGGGGATCCCTCCTTGTTCCTGGAGAGTATACCACCTTTTTGGTCCGGCGTAAAGGTTCAGCACAGCTCCTCCAGCAGCTTCACATTGCCCTGGAGCCGCTCGTCCTGGGGCTCCAGAGCGAGAGCCGCCCGGGCAGCCTCCAGGGCAAGCTGGAGACGCCCCGTGTGGTAATAAGCCTGGCAGCGCAGGTCGTAGGGCAGTGCTCCCCAGGCCCGGGCCTCGCAGATGTAGGTGCGGGGACGTTCCCCAATGGCCAGCGCTTTTTGGGTAAAGTAGAGTACCCCATCCCACTCCTCCTGGGTGTAGAGCAGCAGGGCCAGCTCCACCAGGGATTCCCGCAGATGGGGAGCTTCCGCCGCTGCCCGTAGGTACCAGCGAAGCGCCTCCTCGGGCTGTCCCTTGTGCTCATAGGACTGGGCAATAAACCGCATAGAGGCTGCCCGCTCATCGGCCCAAGTGGCGCTGGGCATGGTCAGGTGCTGTGTCAGGGTGCGGATGCAGTCGTCCCACCGGCTGTGGAACAGGTACTCCCGGCCCAGATAGTGGACGCTGCGGTCGTCCTGAGGCGTCTCTGACACCGCCAATTCCAGAAGAGGCAGGTACTGGGCCCGGGATTTTTTCGGGTCGGGGTGGTGGTCCAGCTGGACGCCCTCTGCCGAGACCTTCAAGCCCGGCTGACCAGGGCCAACCCATTCCAGCACCTCATGGACCGGATGGACCCAACGGTAGCCGTGACGGACATGGATCTTTTCATACCAGAAGACCACACCCTCACCTCCATCCGGGCGAAAGCTCCAGGTGTAGCGGTAGGTGGCCTGGGTAGTACCAGGGATCCAAGCGGACTCCAGGGCTTTTCGCCAGCCGGGATGGAATACTTCGTCCAGGTCGGTGCAGACGCAGATATCTGCGTCCGGGTCTATCAGATCCAGAGAGCGGTTGCGGGCCACATCAAAGCGCCAGGGACAGATGGTCTCCACCGTCACCTGGGCGCCCAGCGCCCGGAGCCGCTGTACGGTATCGTCGGTAGAGCCGGTGTCCAGAACCACGATCTGATCGGCCTCAGACATGGATTTTATCCAGCGGGATACAAATTTGGCTTCATTTTTGCAAATAGCATAGACAACGATCTTCATAGTGTGCCTCCTGTGGCAGCTGTGTGCCGGAAAGTCAAAGAGGGAGCGGAGCATGGGCTCCGCTCCCTGGATGAGGGCAGGGTGATTTGCTTACATGGGAATATCACCCAGGCGGGTAATGTCAAGGGCAATGGCGCTGGCCTGGTATCCGCTTCCGGTCGGTACCACCTGGAGAGTGGTAGGTGCCTTGGAGACAACCAGAGGAACGGAGAAGGACTGGGGGGTGGAATCCCCTGCACTTTGGAAATTGTAGGGCACAGAGGCACCGGGGACGATACTGCCGTCAGATTCCAGAGAAGTAACGATATTGGCAGGGAAGGAATCACTGTCAGCAGGAGACAGAACACCATGGAATTGCACAGAGTAGACGCCGGGCTGATTGATGGTGAAGTCCGAACTGCCCGCTGTGTGCGAAATATCGGTGCCGTAGCTCAGTGCGTTACGGTCAAATTCCAACGGATCGCCGGAGGCTCCGGATTGAGTGGGTGAAGAGTAAGCAGACAGCAAACTGACAGGCGGAGTGGTCCCGGTTGGACCCTGAGGGATGGTGAAGTCCAGGATCGCGTTCTGGGAAGTGCCGGAGTTGGTTACCTTAGCGTCGGTACCGGGATCACCTGTGGTAACTGTGCCAACGGATAAGGTTGCGGCAGTTCCTGCAGCGCCTTCGTTGCCGGCAGGGCCGGTAGGGCCAGTGGGACCGGTAGCACCGGCGGGGCCTGTGGCGCCAGCAGGACCAGTCGCACCGGCAGGCCCGGTAGGACCGGTGGGGCCAGTTGCACCGGCAGGGCCAGCAATGCCCTGAGGACCAGTGGGGCCGGTTGTACCAGCGGCACCCTGAGGACCGGTAGGGCCAGTTGCACCAGCGGCACCCTGAGGTCCGGTGGGCCCGGTCGCGCCAGCGGCACCCTGAGGCCCGGTGGGACCAGTCGCACCAGCGGTACCCTGAGGCCCGGTGGGACCAGTTGCACCAGCGGTGCCCTGAGGACCAGTGGGGCCAGTTGCACCAGCGGCGCCCTGAGGACCGGTGGGACCGATGGCACCAACAGCACCCTGAGGTCCGGTAGGACCAGTGGCACCAACGGCACCCTGAGGCCCGGTAGGTCCGGTTGCGCCAGCGGCGCCCTGAGGACCGGTGGGACCGGTTGCACCTACCGGTCCGGCGATGCCCTGAGGCCCAGTAGGACCGGTTGCGCCATCCGGACCCGGATAGCCCTGAGGTCCGGTAGGACCCATGGGACCAGTAGGTCCAGGAGAACCGGCCGGTCCGGCAGAGCCTGCTGGACCGGTTGCCCCGGCCGGACCCGTTGCCCCAGTCGGCCCAGTGGGACCGGGGCAGCAGGGCGGACAAGGGGGCGGGCAGGGAGGAGGACAGGGAGGCGGGCAGTGTGACGACTGACACCCGCCGGAGAGGTGGGCTACCACCTCGCCCTGTCGGCTCCACTCCCTCTGAGAGGGATAATAATGATTCATAGCAAGTTCCTCTTTCCGCAAGACTGTGGCTATGCCACAGTCCATCCTATGCACCAGAGGGAAAAATGTCCCGGGTGCCTTGCCCGGAAAGGCGGGATGTGGTACAGTTTGTACAGAAATGAAAACGGACAGGAGGAATTTCCATGCACGCATTTACCTTTTCTCTTCCGACGCAAATTGTATTTGGTCCCGGTACTGAAACAGAGACCGGCAAACTGATTGCCGGGCAGGGCGGCCACCGGGTGCTGGTGGTATATGGCGGACAGAGCGCGGTGCGCAGCGGGCTGATTGCCAAGGTGCAGGCATCTCTGTCCCAGGCGGGACTGGAGCAGGACACCTTTGGCGGCATCCACCCAAACCCTAGGCTGTTCCAGGTCCGGGAGGGCGTGGAAAAGGCGAAGGCAATGAATGCAGATTTCATTCTGGCGGTGGGAGGCGGCAGCGTCATCGATGCCTCCAAGGCCATCGCTTTGGGTGTGGCCAACCCGGAGGCCGACCTGTGGGATTTCTGGCTGCGCAAGCAGCCGGTGGAGCGTACCCTGCCGGTAGGCACGGTGCTTACCATCTCCGCGGCCGGCAGCGAGACCAGCGACTCCGCCGTTCTCACCCGGGATGATACTCTGGAGAAGCGGGGGCTGAGCAGCCAGCTCTTCCGGCCCCGCTTTGCGGTGATGGACCCGGAGCTCACCTATACCCTGCCGCCCTATCAGATTGCCTGCGGCGTGGTGGATATGATGATGCACACCCTGGACCGCTACTTTACTTCCGTTACCGACAACACCCTCACCGATGAGATCGCCGAGGGTGTGCTGCGCAACGCGGTGCGCTGGGGAAAGAAAGCGGTCTCCACCCCAAACGACTACCAGGCCATGAGCGAACTGATGTGGACGGGAAGCATCTCCCATAACGATCTGACCGGCCTTGGCGCACCCAAGGACTTTGCACCCCATCAGCTGGGCCACGAGCTCAGCGCCAAGTTTGACTGCGCCCACGGGGCCTCTCTGTCTGCCATGTGGGGCAGCTGGGCGGCCTACTGCTGGAAAGAGAACCCCTCCCGCTTTGCCCAGCTGGGCGTGAAGGTGTGGGGGCTGGAGCTCAACGGCGGCAGCATCCAGGATCTGGCACAGCAGGCGATCATGCAGACGGTGGACTACTTCCGTGCACTGGGTATGCCCACCTGTCTCAGCGAGCTGGGCTGCCCCATCCAGACCGAAGAGGAGCTCCAGGACCTGGCCCGCCGGTGTACCTTCTACGGAGCCCGTACCATCGGCTCCTTCCGGGTACTGGGTTATGAGGATATCCTGGCCATCTATCGCATGGCCAACCACTAAACCTTTACAGCCCCCGCCTTTTCTGGCATAATGGAGAAAACAATTCGTTCAGGAGGCGCGCTATGAAGCAATATGTCATCGCCCTGGACCAAGGGACCACCAGCAGCCGCTGTATCCTCTTTGACCGGGAGCAGAACATCGTGGGCGTGGCCCAGCGGGAATTTACCCAGATCTACCCCAAGCCCGGCTGGGTGGAGCAGGACCCCATGGAGATCTGGTCCAGCCAGTCTTCGGTGCTCACAGAGGTGCTGGCTCAGACCGGTATTGCCCCCACCGAGGTGGCCGCCATTGGCATCACCAACCAGCGGGAGACCACCATCGTCACACAGAGATGCGGTACGCCATTGTCTGGCAGTGCCGCCGTACCGCATCTCTGTGTGAGGAGCTGAAGGCGGATGGGGCCTTTTCGGACTATATCAAGGAGCACACCGGCCTGCTCATCGACGCCTACTTCTCCGCCACCAAGCTCAAGTGGATTTTGGACCATGTGGAAGGAGCACGGGAGCGGGCCAGAGCGGGGGAACTGCTGTTTGGAACCGTGGACTCCTGGCTGGTGTGGAAGCTGACCGGAGGAAAAGCGCATGTTACCGACTACACCAACGCCAGCCGCACCATGCTCTTTGACATTCAAAATTTGTGCTGGGACGAGGAGATCTGCCGCCGTCTGGACATTCCTATGGAGATGCTGCCCCAGGTGTGTTCCTCCAGCCAGGTGTACGGATTTGCCAATCTGCAGGGGGTGGAGGTGCCCATTGCAGGCATTGCGGGAGACCAGCAGGCTGCCCTCTTTGGCCAGGGCTGTTTCCACCCCGGCGAAGCAAAAAACACCTACGGGACGGGCTGCTTTCTGCTGATGAACACCGGAGAACAGCTGTGCCGAAGTGAAAACGGCCTGCTGACCACCATTGCTATTGGCCTTAATGGTCGGGTGCAGTACGCCCTGGAGGGCTCGGTCTTTGTGGGCGGTGCAGTGATCCAGTGGGTGCGGGATGAGCTGCGGTTTATCTCGGAATCCCGGGATGCGGAATACTATGCCTCCAAGGTGCCTGACACGGGTGGAGTCTACCTGGTGCCTGCCTTCACCGGATTGGGTGCGCCATACTGGGACATGTATGCCCGGGGCGCGTTGGTGGGGCTGACCAGAGGGACCAACCGGGATCATATCATCCGGGCAGCTCAGGAGTCTATCGCCTACCAGAGCTGGGACCTGGTGGATGCCATGGAGAAGGACACCGGGATTCCTCTCAGCGCATTGAACGCCGACGGCGGAGCCAGCCGGGACAAGTTTTTGATGCAGTTCCAGGCCGATATTCTCAATAAGCCGGTGCGTCGCCCGGTGATCCGGGAGACGACCGCTCTGGGTGCCGCCCTGCTGGCTGGCCTGGCTACCGGGGTTTGGAGCAGCCAGGAGGAGGTCAAAAGCCGGATGAAGACGGACAGCCTGTATGAGCCCGCCATGGATGAGGCCAAGCGGCAGAAGCTGCTCCGGGGCTGGCATAAAGCGGTGGGCCGCAGTTTGGACTGGGCCGAGCCGGAGGAATAAGAACACGGAGGCAACATTTTGAGCGAGATATTCATTCCCACCATGTTATTTTGGGAAAACGGAAATACCTGGTATGGAAGCCTGGGAAATACCCGGTTTTATGCCGCTCCCCAGGAGGAGCAGATCCATGTGCAGCAGTGGCGGGGACCGCTGACCAAAGAGCTGAGCGAGATCGAGGCGGAGGCCGACTTTCCTCTCAGCGAGGAGGGCTTGACCCAGATGACTGCTTGGCTGGAGGCGCGCAGCGCCGAGATCAATGCATAAGTATAAAAATGAGCCGCTGGAGGTTTCTCCAGCGGCTCATTTTTTTCAGGCTTATGCAGTTTTTTGTGCCCAAACCGGGGCGTGCAGCGGGGGCTGAAAGCCCTCGAAAATCACCGAGAATCCTTCGCGCTCCAGCTGTTCCATCTCCCGAGGGCTGCGCACCGTCCAGCCAAACATTTTCAGCCGGTGGAGCTTACGGCAAAGCCACACGGAAGGTACCCAGCGGTGCTCCTGGCGGAAGGAGATAAAATCGGGCCGGGTGAGGAAGTTGGAGAGCAGATTGGTCATGGCAAAGGCCTGCCAGGCCTTCAACTCGCCCCGGCAGCGCCAGAAGTTTTCGGACAACTGGCCCCGGCAGATGTCGGGGCGGTGACGGGCAAGCCACAGCAGTACGCCGGGGTGGAAAGATTCGATGCAGTAGTTGACCCGGTACTGGTCCAAGGTGCGTACTGCAGTCTCCACCAACTTTTTCACGTCAAAGTAGTCGGCTTTCAATTCCACCAGCAGGGGAGGGCCGTCCTGAAAAATCTCCAGAACCTCCTCCAGCAGAGGAATTTTCTCCTGGGTTCCTTCTAGACGGTAACTCTTAAGCTGTGGTACCGTCAACTGCTCAATAATGACATCCGCACCGGCGGTGCGAAGAAGGCTCTTGTCGTGGATGACGGCCAGACGGCCATCCTTGGTAAGGTGGACGTCCAGCTCGATGCCGCACTGAAAGGCACGGGCCCGGCGAAAGGCCGCCATGGAGTTTTCAGGCACGCCTTGGGCAGGATCGTGCAGCCCTCTGTGAGCATAGCGGAACCGGCGCAGTACCTCCCACTTAGGATGGTTACGGCGTCCACGGGTGGCAAAGATCCAAAAGACGACCAGCGCGATGGGGGTACAAAGGGCCGCAATGCCGGCAAAAAAACCCATTGGAATCTCCTCCTCTCCAAGGTGGGTCCTCCCAGATCTCTCTCGTTTTATTCTATCATTCCCCGAAACGGGTGTAAAGTGACAATCCGGTATCCAAAAGAGAATAGAAAAATCAGCCCTTGCTGGCCTCCAGGACCTTCCAATAGTCCTCATAGTTTTCTTTGAGCAGGCGGGGAGTATCCAGGCCGTAGGGGCACTTGGAGCTGCATTTGTTGCAGTGAAGGCAGGTCTCGATCTTCTTCATCTTCTCCTGCCACTCCTCGGTGAGCCAGCCGGCGGCGGGAGCGCGGCGCAGCATGAGGGACATGCGGGCGCAGTTGTTGATCTCAATTCCCATGGGGCAGGGCATGCAGTAGCCGCAGCCCCGGCAGAAGTCGCCGGAGAGCTCTTTGCGGTCGTGGTCAATGACTGCCTGACGCTCGGTTGTCATGGCAGGAATCTCCTGAATGCAGGAGAGGAACTCATCCAGCTCCCACTGGTGCTGCACGCCCCAGATGGGCAGGACAGTGGGCTGCTGCTCCATGAAGGCAGCGGCTACCATACCGTCCCGGATGAGGCCGCCCGCCAGGCCCTTCATGGCAATAAAGCCCATGTCGGCCGCCTTGCACTTGTCCACCAGCTCCTGCTCCTGAGGTCCGGCCAGGTAGCTGTAAGGGAACTGGAGGGTCTCATAGAGGCCGGAGTCGATGGCCTCGTGGGCCACAGAGAGGCGGTGGTTGGTGATGGCGATGTGGCGGATCTTGCCCTGCTTTTTGGCTTCCAGAGCGGCGTCATACAGGCCGTCCTCTCCGCCGGGCTTGGGACAGAAGGCGGGGTTGTGGAACTGATAGACGTCGATGTAGTCAGTCTGGAGCATGCGCAGGCTCTCCTCCAGATCTTTCCACATGCCTTCGGCGGTGGTGGCGCCGGTTTTGGTGGCGATATAGACCTTATCCCGCATGCCGGCAAAGGCAGCGCCTACCTTCTCCTCGCTGTCGGAGTAGGCCCGGGCGGTGTCAAAGTAGTTCATTCCTCCGTCATAGGCGCGATGAAGCAGAGAAACGGCATCCTCCTTGGAAATGCGCTGAATGGGCAGGCAGCCAAAGGCCTGCTTCTGCGCTTTGATTCCGGTTTTTCCCAGTGTAACAAATCCCATGGTAAGTCCTCCTCATAGGTGCTTTCTTATCTTTATTAAAAAACCTTTGCCTGGCCCTGTCAAGAGCAGGACGGAGAAATAAAGGTAAAAAGAGGGGAGACGCAAATGCGTCTCCCCAGAGGCAAAGCGGAGCTTTGCACAAAGTTCTTTGCCAAGCTTTCTTTCAAGAAAGCGGACAAGAAAAGTAAGTTACATGGATTGAAGCTGCTCCTGGAGCTTGGCCACCAGCTCGGTGAGCTTGACAGCGCGCTCACGCTCGGCGGCCACCACGTGCTCGGGAGCCTTGTTGACAAAGCCGGGGTTGTTGAGCTTGGTGTTCAGCTTCTCCAGCTCGGCGCTGTTCTTCTTCAGCTCCTTCTCCATGCGGGCCTTTTCCTTCTCCATATCCACCAGCTCGGCCAGAGGCATGGACAGCTGAGCCACGTGGGTGACCACGGTGACGGTGCCGGCGGCCTCGGGAGCCACGCCGCTGTCCACAATGGACACCTCGCTGGCATAGGCCAGCTTCTTGAGGAAGGGGATACCCAGCTCAAAGACGGCCTTCTCGCTGGTGGCCACGGTGAGGTGGGCCTTCTTGCTGGGGGGCACGTTCATCTCGCTGCGGCGGGTACGCACGGCGCGGATGGCGTCCATGATGAGCTCCATGGCCTTCTCTTCCTCGGGGAAGTTGCGGCTGTCGCTGACCTGAGGCCACTGAGACAGCATGAGGAAGTCGCCCTCGTGGGGCAGAGCCTGCCAGATCTCCTCGGTGATGAAGGGCATGAAGGGGTGCAGCAGCTTGAGCATGTCGGTGAGAACGTAGCACAGCACCTGCTGGGCACGGACCTTGCTGTCCTCGTCGTCGCCTTGGAGGCGGGTCTTGGTCAGCTCGATATACCAGTCGCAGTAGTCGTCCCAGATGAAGTCGTAGATCTTCTGCGCGGCCACGCCCAGCTCGTACTTGTCCATGTTCTCGGTGATCTCGCCGATGGCACGGTTGAGCTTGGACAGGATCCACTTGTCCTCCAGCTCCAGCTTCTCGGGCAGCTCGCACTTGTCAATGGTCAGGTTCATCATCAGGAAGCGGCTGGCGTTCCAGATCTTGTTGGCGAAGTTGCGCATGGCCTCGCACCGCTCGGTGTAGAAGCGCATGTCGTTGCCGGGGCTGTTGCCGGTGACCAGGTTGAAGCGCAGGGCGTCGGCGCCGTACTTCTCGGCGATCTCCAGGGGATCGATGCCGTTGCCCAGGCTCTTGGACATCTTGCGGCCCTTGTCGTCGCGAACCAGGCCGTGGATGAACACGGTGTGGAAGGGAGGCTGCTTGGTCTGCTCGCAGGCGGAGAAGATCATGCGGGCCACCCAGAAGAAGATGATGTCGTAGCCGGTGACCAGCACGTCGGTGGGGTAGAAGTACTTCAGGTCCTCGGTCTCCTCAGGCCAGCCCAGAGTGGAGAAGGGCCACAGGGCGG
>OGEZ01001092.1_pt1 | contig 15804 bp, 12 predicted proteins | sample 1570831 | NCBI WGS metagenome assembly OGEZ01 (sample SAMEA2582059, study PRJEB24529) | metagenome | biome: Human gut stool | place: China | collected 2011
GCTATCTTTTTAAAAAAATTAACCCCTTTACTAAAATTTGTAAAACGCTTCTTTTGTCCTATTTATTTGTCTTTTAACAGCTCACCAAGTGCTGCCGGATTTACCGTATTGGCCGCCGCTGCATTTGCCTCCTGTATCTGTACAAAAAGTTCTTTGCGGTAAATCGGAACATCTTTTGGTGCGTTAATACCGATTTTCACCTGATCGCCTTTTACTTCCAAAACAGTGACTTCAATATTATCATTTAAAATAATAGATTCATTTACTTTTCTTGCTAATGCTAACATATTAACAGTCCCCCTTTTTTGCATTGAGGATGTCATATATTTTGTATTTCACCTCATAATCGTTATTCTCACAGATAATCTGGGCACCCTTTCTTGTGTCAGCATTCACAATAATCGGTGCTTTTAAATTCACTGACATCTGTTCAATCTGTTCCGGAACTGTCATTGTGACTAAAATCACAAGATTCTCTTCCGTCAGTTCTCCAATATGAGAAAGCAGCTCGTCTTCAACAACCGGATTATAATCTTCCTTTATAATCCATGGTTTTACAACCGGAAGTGCTAAAGTTGGTTCCTCAACACTCTGTAACCAGGAAATGTTGCTGTTCTCTTTTTCACAGTCATATAAAATCGTGAATTTTTTATAATCAGCAAGCCCAATCAAACCGCGTTCAAAAGTAATGATTTTTTCCTCCGGCAAATCGACTTCCCCAAAAAATTTTGTTTTTACTAACATCCCAATTCCTCCTTAATTAAATAAAGTTCAGCAGTGACTGACCGAGTATCTTTGATGTCGCATTCAAGGTCGCCTGATACAAAAGGTCTGCCTCCGAGAAGTTTACATAAGCCTCTCCCAAATCTGCATCTTCATTATCGGATTTTGCTTCTTTTGTATCAATCTGCTGCTGTTCCAGTTTCGATTTTGTCATACTCATACGGTTATAACGGGAACCATGGTCAGCAAGTGCCACATTCAATTCATCTTTTGCTGACTGGCAGGTCGTAATTGCAGAGCCCAGCGCTTTTCCAAGCACCGTCTTCTGAAGCTGAATCTCTGTCTCAATCTGGCTCTTTAACTCATTGAGATTAGCCAATGTTGTTTTATCATTTTCATCACAGTCATTAATCCGCTTCTCCACCGACTTCAGATTAGCTTCCATCACATCCAAGTCGTTACAAATATTTGTAATATCAGAAATCGTTCTGCCAACTGCCAGATTAATGGAATCACAGCCTTCTGTATTAACTACCAAAGTCTGACTAAAATTAATCTGGTACATCATATTCTGAGTACCTGCTGTGCGGTAATTCGATACCTCTCCGGTTGTATTATCCACAGCCGTACAGTTAAAATAATGTTCCGGACGCACATCTTTTGCAGCAAATTCTGTTTTCTTGTAATCAGCACTCAAATCTTTTCCGGCACGAATACTGTCATAAACATCGTCTCCAAATACAAGTTCACCGGTTTCCGGAACAAAATACACCTCGTCAGCACCCGGATGCAGATGCTCATTATACTTTGTATCTGCTGCCACGCTCTTCGTAATTGCCGTAATCGTCTGCTGTGTTCCGGTCGAGTCTGTGTAGGTAAGTTTTACTGTCTGGTTATCATCTAATTTATCATAAGATAAAAGTGCACGGTGCGTCGTTGCAAACTCGGATGCCTGATTCGCATAATCCGCCGCACTGCTTCCCGCATTGTAAGACGCCTCTCCATATACATACTGATATTTATTAATGGTATTAATATCAATATTCTCTGTAATCGTATAAGTAGTCCCCGTCTCCTCTTTATCAAAAAGCATCGGCACATCGGTACGAAATCCTGTAAACAGATAACGTCCGGCATAATCCGCATCGGCATTCTGCTCATAGATATATTTTGAAAACTGTTTTAACTGTGTCACAATATCCGCGCGGTCTTTCTCATTATAAGTACCGGTAGCCGCCTGTGTACAGTAATCAATCATATCCGTAAGTTTTTTATTAACTGCATTCAGACAAGTTTCTGTCGCAGCCATCCAAGATGTTGCATCCTTGATGTTTGTCAAATACTGATCAATTTCTGCCAAAGTTGTACGATATTTGAGGGCACGTGCCGCAATCGTCGGATCATCCGATGGTCTCTGTATTTTTTTCTGCGTATTATACTGTGTCAGATATTTATTATATGCCACCTTATTTTTCTGCATATTCAACATGGAATTGTTACGCATCATCGTATTCGTTACTCTCATGTCAGCCCTCCGTTTCTGAATCTCAAATTCATCTTTTTATACTTTATTTATCGGCATCACACGCCGGTTTCATTAATCAATTTATCCAGTACTTCATTTAACACATTTAACATCTTATACTGGTTAAACAGCATATTCTGAAACACAATCATATCCGAACCTTCTTCATCTTCATCTACGCCGGATACCGATTTACGGTTGGTATCAATGGCATACAAAAGATTGCTCTGGCTCTTTTCCATCGTATCCGCTTTTTTCGCATCAACGCCGAGCAGTGCAGTCAGTGACTGAATAAAGGAATCCGGTGCACCGTGGACAAACATTTTCGAGTTGTCCTTGATTTCTGTCAGTTTCTGCAAATTATCACCGTTATCATTTCCTACATTGTCATCCGGATTTGCTTTTGCCTTGCATGCAAGTAATCCCGGGTCATCCGCAACTTCCTTTGTAATTGAGAAGTTCAATGCAGTCATGTAATAGTAGGAACCGGTGTAAGTACCGTCTGCATTTTGCTTTGCCTCCGAAGTAAAAGAAGCGTCTTTTCCGTCTACCGACTCCCGGAAAATATAATTGTCACCGGTTGCTTTGACCGTTGCATTAAAGAAGTCAACACCCGGATTATCATTCAAATCATAACCGCCATTCTGAACACGGTTAAATTCCTGTGCAAATGTACGGACAAATTCATTTAACTGTGCCATATAATACGGAACACCGCGGTTGTCAATCGAATCGCCAACCTGCGCGGTATAACCATTCGCCACAGCAATCTGAAGTGCTTTCGCATCAGCTGCCTTTGTTGTACCTTTCAACGTAAAGTCATAAGTAAAATTACCTGCTGCATCCACTTTTACTTCAAAATTATCATACGCATAAGTGCGGTTATTAATAGTAATCTCACCATCATGTGCCGGGATATTTAATACCTGCACATCATTGCAATTTGTTCCGGTAACAGTAAGAACAAGTTTTCCATCGGCATTGTTCGCAATTGAGTCAACAGTGCCATGAAGATTTGTTGCATTATTTCCGTCACGAGTCTCAATACATGACTGAAGTTGTCCGCCAATTGCTGTACTATGCATATTGAAGGTACTTCCATCTGCCCAGCTGACATCATACAAACCAGTGATATCGTTAATGTTTACATAGGTGTCTTTCTGCTTAGTTACCAGTGCGTTCACTTTATAGGTGTCCACAAGTGTTCCCCCATTGATATAAACATAGAACTGATTTTCACCTACGCCGTTATCCGGTGGGATTTCTTTTGTCTCCACATCACAATACTGGGACAGCTCATCAATCAAAAGGGAGCGCTGGTCGCGAAGGTCATTCGCAATTCCGCCATACGCCTCTACTGTGTCAATCTGTTTATTCAACGCCACGATTTTTTCTGCGTATGCATTAATCTGATCAACGCAGGTTTTCACCTGTGTATTTGCTTCATCCTGGATTTTTTGCAAACCGGTTGCCACATTCTGCACATAATTGGTAAATGTTTCCCCCAGTGTTACCGCCTGACGGCGAATGGTGCTGTTATTGGCATTTCCTCTAAGATTGCTTAACGCACTGAAAAAATCATCAAATGCATCGGTCAGTCTTGACTTCTTATCACTGGTTACATTTCCGCATATCTGAGCCTGTAATGCTTTCAGATAATGGGACTGTGTCTGATAGTAATTGTAAGTTGACTGCGTGCGCTGATATTTCGTATCGTAATATTCGTTTCGGTTTCTTGTGATACTTGCAACATTTACACCGAACCCCTGAACTGTTACAGAAGTTTTATTACCAACTAACGAAACCATATTTACTGTCTGTTTGGAATAGCCTTTTGTTTCAATATTTGCCACGTTATGTGCCGTTGTCTGCAACGCTGCATTGTATGCCATCATACCGGATTTTGCTATCTCCAAAGAACCAAATGTTGATGCCATATCATCATCCTCCTAACCGTTCAATCAAATACTCTAACATCTGTGCCACTGTCGTAATGTATCTTGATGATGCATTATAACACTGCTGATATTTAATCATATTAGAGAGTTCTTCCTCGGTAGAAACTCCCATTACATTCTGTCTCTCATTGTCAATGGTATTTACTGTGATATTCTGGTTGTCAATAATACCATTCCAAACATTACCCTGTGTACCAAGTTCAGTTACCATACCAACATAAAAATGTTTAATATCATATGTTGTCAATGAATTTGGATTTAGTGTTCCAATGGACTCGTCAAACGCCTGCGCAATGCCAAGCAGTTCATTATTTGCATAACCTTTCTTACCATCGCTCTTATCACTGTACATCGTCGGCAGTGTGGAAGAATCTCTTCCAACAGTCGGATTCAGCACAAGCTGGCTCGTCGTATACATCGTATACACATCGGACGGATCCTCTTCCTGATAGCGGTAAACAGGCACTACACTTGTCGTACCATCATCATTTACAACTGTTACATTTTCTTTGGTGTAGCGTTCCACACCACGGCGGGAAAATAATTCTGTTCCCATCGTACGGTTTTTATCATCACCAATCAGTGCCTTCTCTTCATCCAGTACTTTAATTTTTTCGGTATGTGTTCCGGTCACAACGCCATTTTCATCTTTGTCCTCAACTTCGATTGTAATCTCTTTGTTCGGGCAGAGCACATCATTGACGGTTGTTACAATCCCATGAATCAAAGTATCTAATTCACTCTGAATCGTCATCACAACGGAAGCACCGATGGTTTTGTTATAAACTTCCAAATCATCATTAAACTGATCCATAGCGCGGTTATAAGCATTCACATCCAGCACGCCGCCATTTTTGTAATCTTCTTCCTTTGGTTTTTGCGGAACATTTACATAGGTTGCCGCATAACTGCCTCGTGCCACCAAAAGTCCGCGGAGCCCGCCTACATCCGTATTATTTTCACTGGAATACTCTAGGCTGTCATAGCGGTAATAATTCTCGCCGGTCTCCCAGACCGGTTTTAAAAGTTTGGAGGTGTCACTTTCGTATTTTGTTGTAAGAAAATACTGGTTCACCGCATCCAAAAGATAACCGCCCTCCGAATAAATCGTGATGGTTCCATCCGGCTGCTCATTCGTCTCAAAAGTTATGTACTGACTGAGCTCATCTAAATACTCATTTCTCTTGTCACGGTAGTCATTTGCCGGCTCTCCGGTCGCCTCGTACTTCTGGATTTCCCGGTTTAAATCTTTGATCTTTCCAACCAAATCATTAATCGTATCCACCTGTTTTTTTACTTCCGTGTTCAGACTTGTCTGATAGGTATTTAACTCATCCTGCAATACCTTTGCCCGCTCAATAAACTGGGATGCCATCATTACAAGCTGGTCTTTATATACAATATCGTCCGCGTGGGTTGCCAAAGAACTCAACGCACCACAGAGGTCTGTAATGCTGCTCTGAAATTCTTCGCCGTGCAGCTCACCCAACATATCTTCTATTTCCAGTGCCGCATTGCTGTTCGCCTGATAAAACTGCTGGCGTCCAACCTGCAGCCGGTACTGGTCATCCAAAAAGGTATTGCGAACCTGTCTTGTCAATGAAATCGTCGTTCCGGTACCAACTGCCATGACATTGTCATGTACTCCGTACGATTTCTGATAAAAGGAATCCGTCACAAGAACCTGTTGTCTTGTATAGCCTACGGTTCCCGCGTTGGCAAGATTATGCGATGTAACAGTCAGCGACTGCTGTGCGGAGTGAAGTCCCGAAACACCCGCATTAAAACTTGTCATCAGATTACCCATGTTCTCATCTCCATTCTTTATAAAAAAAGTACAACCGTCCTCGAAAACAAAACAGGCGGTGGCTATCGCATCCATGCGCCTGTTATTGTTTTGCATCAAACATCCCATGCTGAGGTGCCATACCCGCCACCTCGGACGCATCACTGGAATAGTTGCTGCTTCCTGAAGACATCCGTGTACTTCGTATCACATTCATATTATATTCAACCATGTCAATTGCTTCTTTTAAAAGCTGTTTGTTCTGATTGTTCAGTTCCTGCAGTCGTGAAACGGTTCTCCGTAACCGGTCATGCACTTCCTGCAGTTTCTTTTGGTCTGCCGGCTGATTTTTCAACACCGATGCAATCTGTTCAAGTGTAATCGTCTTCGGGTCACGCCCAAGAACAGTAGCAATATCAATCGCCACTCGTTCCCGTTTGTTTTCCAAGGCAGATGTCTCATCCACCAAATCATGTTCTCTGACGGTTATATCCTGCAAAGCTTCTAAATCATTTGCAATAATCGCCCTCGTCTTCTCTTCCTCAATCGGAATCAATTGAGAATAACACTTTTCTTCTGCATCCAGCGTCTGAATCAGTTCCTCCATCAAACTAGCCAAATGTATACCCTCCTATGTCATTAAGAAAGCAGTGCATCTGCCATCTTGTCTGCGACATCTTCAATTGATACAGAATAGGTTCCTGCTGCCATCTGTGCCTGAATCTCTTTCACTTTGTCTTCTCTGACATCAGATGCCTGTGACGCAGCCTGTTTTGCTACCTGATAAGCATTTCCGAAACTGGAAATCTCTAAGGAATCACGACTGCCTGCCTTTCCTGTCTTTGGAGCGTTTTTGGTTTTGTTTGCCTGGTAAATCTGGCTTACCTGCATATACGCATCAATTCTCATAAAACAACGCCTCCATTCTTATTATATTAAAACGCATTTACCGTTTCTTACTATATTTATCGGACGAAGGCATAAAAACATTAACGTAAATTTGAAAAAGTTTCATTTTCTTATTCAAGTGTAAGCGTATTCTGCATCAAATTCGCTTTCTGCCCCTTCGCCGCACGCTTGCGGTTTCGTACCCTGCGTGCATTTAAAGTCTTTCCTTCATATTCAAATGTTTCCGCAGCCGGATGAACAACCGTTGCAAATGCAACTGTATCCTCTTTCTCCAATGTAATTCCTTTTACGCCTCGGCTTGTCTTTTTGAGTTCGCTCACTTCGCTAAGCGGGAATCCAAGAGAAAGACCGTCTTTTGTCAAAAGAATTACTTTCTTTGTTCCGGTGAGAACATCGCTTGCCGAAAGCATTATTACACCAACTACTTCATCGTCCGCATCCAGTTTTGTCGCCGCAATCATCTGGCGTCCGGTCTCAAATTCCGCTCCGGACACTAACTTAATATAACCGTTCTTTGTCACAAATAACAAAATGGACTCAAACAATTCTTCAAAGCTGACATAGAGAAGTCCTTCTTCGTCATTTTCCATTTTACACAGTGAGTGAATCAATGTACCTTTATCCTTCATCTTACATCTTGGCACTTTCTCCATCTTCACCTGATGCATATTGCCTTTGTCTGTAAAAATGCAGAGTTTATCCGTGTTCTTGATTTTCAGTACAAAACTGAAATCTTTCTTTGTTTCCTCGCTTGCCCGTCCAAATGCAGCCGCATCAATTGCCTTGGTATAGCCAAAGCGGTCAAAGCAGACATACAAATCTTCAATAACCACTTTTTCAACATAGGCTTTAGCCACCGTATCCATAAGGCTTGTCCGGCGTGGCGAATTAAAGATTTTCTTAAATTCACGAAGTCTTCCCTTAATAACTTTATAAAGTTCTTTACTGTCCGAAAGAACCTTTTCATACTCTGCAATATTCGCAATCAATGTATCATTTTCCTCATGAAGTTTTAAAATTTCAAGTCCGATTAACTTGCTCAACTGCATCGTAAGAATGGCATCCGCCTGATTTTCCGTAAAGGAAAGTGTGGCTGCTTCTTTTTCCGATGCCTTACTCTTAAACTTGATTCCCTCCGTAATTCCCTCGATAAGGCACGTCTTTGCCTGTTTCACGGAGGAAGAACCACGAAGAATTTCAATAATCAAATCGATTACATCGGTTGCTTTCATCAACCCTTCAACGATTTCCAGACGTTTTTTTGCCTTTTCCAAAAGGAACTGATACTCTCTTGTATACAAATCCTCTTGGAATAAAACAAATTCCTCGATCAATGATTTCAAATTAAATACTTTTGGCTGTCCGGTTCCATTTTCCGTCGGACGGATTGCCAAAAGGTTTACGCCATAGGTATCCTCCATCTGGGATTTCTTATAAAGTCCATTTAAAAGATTGTCAATATCGCGGCCTTTTTTTACTTCGACAACGATACGAATACCCTCTTTGGAGGACTCGTCGCGCACATCATAAATCTCATCAAATACTTTATCTTTTGCCAGCGCAGCTAAACTTTCCACGAGTTTTAATTTATTTCCGGAAATGGTGTAAGGGATTTCCGTGATAACAATGTTTGTTCTGCCGGCATCTCCTTTTTCAATTTCTGTGCGGGCACGCAGACGGATTTTTCCCTCTCCTTTTTCATAAATATCCCGCATGATATCCATGATGCTCCGCATCTGATCATTCATTGCCCGCAGGTCAGAAATGAGGATATCACCATTGTCCCCCATTTCGTCTGTCATCTGTTCCACTTCGTCAAAAATGGAACCTGTCTGATCCAGCAGATTGTCCACCTGCTCTTTGTATTCCGCATCGGGCACGGAAAACTGAGGTGCGCCGCCTTCCCGGAAATCCCGGATTGCCCAGCGCATATCCGTTACCATATCGGATAATCCATCCTGAATGTCCTGCATTTTTTCTACAGAACGTTCCAGTCTGGATAAAGCGCTGTTCAGGTCAGAAGCCATATCACTGCCGCTGTCCAGGGCGTCGCCCATTTCATTTTTCGTGTTGTTGATGGCACGAATGACACCGTCACCGGCAGACTTCAGATAAGTCACATCCCCCTGCAAGTCAGCCAGCGCTTCTTCCATGGCTTCCCAGTTGCCCACAGAACCAATGACATTTTGGACACTCTGGTTTACATCGCTCCAAGCGTTTTTGTAATTCTGTACCGCGCGGTCCAGCTTTGTCAAACCGCTGTCTGCGCTGTCGATGGCATCCTGTCCAGCCTGCGCCGCATCCTGCAAACGTTCTACAGATTTATGGAGCTGATCCACTGCATCTGTGATGTCATCAGCAACATCCTCCCCGGTGCCCAGAATATCTTCCAAATCACCTAAGAAACGATCTGCTCTTGCACTCAGGTCATTGACTGTTTCAATGGTATCGTCCACATAATCTTCTGTTCGGTGTACCAGATAGTCCGTGCTTTCTCTGGCTTCATCGGACATAGCGGAAATATTATCCAGACGGAAAGAAACGTCATCCATCGTGGTTTCCGTGTGGTCCAGCATGCCGTCCATAATGTCCTGCAAACCCGAAAAAGCATCGGAAAGCCGTTCCAGATCATCCTTACCGAATTTCAAAATCAGGTAAGGTTCCATCTGCCCCACAACGCCGCCTACGTCTTTTCTGCCGTAAACAGCGCCGCGGTTTTCACAGTCGTGGAGATAGCCAGACTGTCTGCCGGCAATACCGCCTACGTTATACCCTACATGGGGATAACCAATTTCCCCTATATTCTGGCATCCCTGCAGAAGCCCGGAGGAAAATCCCGTAATACCGCCAGTATCTGTATATACAGAAAGATTTTCCGTATTGTTGATATGAGTCACATCAATATCATCCAATGTAGGGGCGATCTCTGCACCATCTGTATTGACACTACTTTCGTTGGTGCAGCGGATGATGCTGCCAAGATTCTGCCCTGCAACACCACCGGTGTAGTGTTCCCCACGGATTTCCCCACGAACGGTACAGCCCGTAATAACCCCGGTGTTTTCATTGATGCCGGCAATACCACCAATATTGTTTTTGCCGTCTACCACACCGTTGAACATACAATTTTCAATGGTGCCGCTGTTGTGTCCTACAATACCGCCAATGGCACTTTTCCCGCCAGATGGCTCCCATGTGCCTGTAACCGTCAGGTTTTTCACCACTGCGCCTTCGCTCACATAACGGAATACCCCTGTGTCAGAAGCCGCTGACGTATAAGAACCCATGTGAATGCTGTGTCCATTGCCGTCAAAGGTACCGCTGAACACAGGCACCGGCGTAAAATTGCCGCCCAAATCCAAATCTGTATCCAGCACAACAGTCTTACCTACAGACCAGGTATCCAACTTACAGTTTTTCACAAATGATTTCCAATCCTCTGCCGTCGCGATGCGGATTTCTCCTCCATCGGATGCAAAGGCGCTCAAAGGCAGACCAAAAACCAGCAGTGCTGCCATGAGTAATGATATAATTCTTTTACTGATTTTCATGGGTCTGCCCCTCCTCTCTTTCGGTTTCTTCTGTTTGTTCCTCAAGCGGTTCCTCTTTTGGCTTTTCCTTCTTGCCTTCCGTATCTACAACGGCATGGACTTCGCCGTGAATAACCCCCTGAACCTTCGCGTCAATGGTACCGGAAACATAACCCCGGATATGGCCATTGACACGGACGGAACCTTCCATTTCGTGGCTAAGTTCCGGTGGTTTGATGGCAAACATGGTACGTTCGATAACCTTGTCCCCCAGCAGCAAAATTTCCGGCAGTACAAACATAACCAGAAAAATGGATAAGATGGTACCACGTCCCAGACAAATACCAATGGATGCAACGGTAGGGTCAGAGGACATGAACCCGATCAAAAGCCCTGCTGCCGCCAGCATAGAACCGGATGTAATGATGGTCGGAAATGCCTGATTCAATGCCAGAATGATGGCTTTTTGAGGAGGCATCTGTTTTTTCAGTTCCATGTATCGGTTGGAAATAACGATAGCATAGTCGATGTTTGCCCCCATCTGTATGGAGCTGACCACCAAATAACTGAGGAAGAACAAATTGCTGTGCATCAAATACGGGAAGGAGAAGTTGATCCATACACTTCCCTGAATGACCAGTATCAGCAAAATGGGCAGCCCAACGGACTGGAATGTAAAGAGCAGTACCAGAATGACAAATACAATGGAAAGGACACTGATCATCACATTATCCCGGCTAAAGGAGCTGGAAAGGTCAAAGTCACTGGTGCTGTTGCCTACCAGCAGAAAATCGTCGTAATATCTTCCCACATCTTCCCGGAGCACATCCAGGAATGCGAAGGTTTCCTCCCCTTCTTCCGGCAGATTCAAATCCAGTACCAGACGGGAGTAATTTTCCCCTTGCAGCTGCTTTCTGGCATCATCGATTTTTTCGTATGCGTCATCCAAATCCCGCTGCATTTCATCGTCCAGTTCCACATATCCTTTGTCCGCTTCCTCATGGACAAACAAAAACATATCAATGAGGGGCACTTCGTAATTATCCAGATTGCCAATGACATGACCATATTCCTCATTCTTGATGCCGTAAGCACCATACAGGAGTTTTGCCACTTCCACATCCAAGTCCATCATTTCCGCAAATTTTCTGGGTGTCAACGCGTCTGCCAGCATGTAATCATCTTCTGCTTCCGCGTTGGCAATGCCCAAAGCCGAATTGACTTCGGGATGCTTCTGGATATCTGCCAACAACGCCCGCTCGCTGTCATAATCCCCTTTTGGAATGACAATTGCCAATGTATTCTGTCCCCCAAAGGTTTCTTTGATTTTATCATCGGCAATGGTATTCTCACTTTTCTGGAAAGAAGTAATCTGTGTATACCCATAAGCATAGGGGCACATAGAAGAAAACTTAAATGCCACAATCAGCAAAATCAGGAAAATAGGTGGGACAATGTACTGCATTTTGATAACAATACGTCCCAAGCCGTCAATACTTGGTACAAAGTTTTTATGATGTGTCTTATCAATGCCCTTGCTGAACAACATCAGCAAACCGGGCATCAATGTAAATACGGACAGCAGACTGCAAAAAATAGCTTTGATGAGCACACGCCCCATATCAAACCCAATACCGAACTGCATGAACATCAGCGCGCCCAAACCGGAAATGGTGGTCAAGCTGCTGGCTGAAATTTCTGGAATGGCTTTGCTTAGTGCCGTGATGGTCGCCTCTCTGGGTTCCATATGCACTCGTTCCTCACTGTAACGGTGACAAAGGATAATGGCATAGTCAATGGCAAGAGCCAATTGGAGCACTACCGTTACAGAGTTGGAAATAAAGGAAATCTCTCCAAAAAAGAAGTTGGTTCCCATATTCAATACCGCTGCCGCAATGAATGTCAACAGCAATACAGGAATTTCCATATACGTTTTGGATGTGAGCAGCAATACACTAACAATGATCACTGCCGCCACAACCATAATCATTTTCATTTCTTCCGCCAGCAAGTCGGAACGGTTGTTGCCCACTTCCGTGGAAACATACAGGTCATAAGGCGCAAGTTCTTCCTTCAGTTCATTCAGCGCCGTCAAAGAAATATCGTCATCTACTTCCCCGTCAAAAGTCACATCAAACAGCGCCGCCGCACCTCGGTAGTGGTCTTCCGTTTCATCAAATTCCACTTCTGAAATGCCTTCTATTTTCTCCAAATCCTCCGATAGGGTCAGCGCTTGGTCATATGTAATGTTGTTGACCATGACACGGGCTGTGGCAAATGTGGTGAATTCCTCATCCATCAAGTCCAGCCCTCGCCTTGTTTCCGTTTCTTCCGGCAGATAGGACGTCAGGTCGTCATTGACCGATACCCATCCGCTGGCAAATACAGAAAAGAGCATTGCTGCTCCATATAACAGAAAGAATAAATTTCGCTTATCTACAATGAGCGTCGCCAGTTTTTCCCAAAAGGAACGCTCGTCTTTTTCTTTTTTCATGGTTTCACCCGTTTCTATGTGCTGTACCCCTTATCCGCAACGGCAGCACGTACTTTCCTGATTTTATCTATAAAAAAAATATAATGGCTTTGCAGGAAAAATACCATAGACAATTTGATGTATTTTGTATAAAAAACACACTGCAAAGAAAACTTGGCAAAAAGTATTGACAAGAAAACTTGGCAATGTTATGCTCTAAGTACCAAGTAAACTTGGCAAAGAAATTTAAAATCGGGGGAATTTTATCAAAAAAAAGGAGGGGCACTGTTTATGGACAAAAATGAAATTTTGAAACGCAGTCAAGTAGAAAATATGTTGGGAGATGAACGGGAAAAGCAAATTCGATTAGAAAGCGAAACGTTCAGTTTAATTTTTACACTGGCTGTCACACTGATTCTGACAACTGTCAATTATGTAAAAGGTCTGTCAGCCGATGGATTTCTGGCGATATTCTGGGCAAGCATCGTGGGGAGATACTGCCTTCTCTTCTATCGTCATCACAAAGCCTATCATGGTATCATGGCTTTGGCTGCCGCCGTACTTTGTGTCGCAAACGTCATGGAATATTTAGGGGGAATCTAAATGGATAAAAAGGAAATCCTTGCACGCAGCCGCGCGGAAAACGCCAATGGCGATGAACGAGAACAAAGCCTTGTACGAAAAAGCAGAGCATTTGGTTTCTGCTTCCTTGATTATATTTATCTCATCAGTCTCATAATCAATGGATTTGTACTCAAAGATTTCAACAATGAACTGTTCCTTGCCATTGCCACCTGCTGGCTTTTGGCACGCATTACCGTCTTTTTCACACAGGGATATTATCTGAAGAAAAAATTCTATTTGATTTTCGGTATCATCGGCTATCTTGTTATGATTCTGATGCTCGCAGTCCGACCCTTGTTACAGATATTCGTTGCATAGAAAGGAGTATTCTTATGGATAAAAAAGAAATCCTTGCACGCAGTCAAAAAGAAAATATTCTGCAGGATGAGTTTGCCGCTTTCGTAGAACAGAAAGCCCAGGCAACCGCCTATGTTCTCATTCTGATATACAGTGCTTTGGCATGTTTGGTCTTTTTCCTGCAAACCCATTTCACAGGTAAAGCCTATGGAGATTACCGTGCATTTTTGTTCTGTTTCGCCATCACCTTTGGCAGTCGTTCTTTCCAGCATTTCCGCAGCCACAGAAAAGCGAAAGACATCCTCTTTGTGCTGATTGCATTCTGCATTGCAATTGTCACATTTATCAGTATCCTCAATCACGAAATGGAGATCCTTTGATATGCCAAAAGAAAAAGAACCCAAAAATGAACTCATTCTCCGCAACCGCTTAAAAGAAGCCCGCGCGGAGCAAAACTTATCTCAAAGCCAGTTAGCGGAGATGGTAGGTGTTTCCCGAAACACCATCAGTTCCATCGAAACAGGGCAGTTTAACCCCACGGCAAAACTGGCTTTGATTCTCTGCATTGCATTGGACAAAAAATTTGAAGACTTATTTTATTTCGACTAAAAAACTGTCAGTTTCCGTCGTCTGGAATCTGACAGTTTTTCTATGTTTATCTATTGATACTTATCCACACCATGTTTTTTATTTCATACATGTTATCCACAGATTTTTTTATTTTTCCTCTGCTTTTCCACTTGTTCCACAGTTTTCAGCCTGTTTCCCACATAAAGCCTGCCATCGCGGCTCCTCTTTCAAAAAGCCATATGTTTCCTCATGGGCAAAAGACTGTAAAAGTTGTTTTTTCATATTTACCAATAGCTCTGGCTGCATTTCCTGAAATGTCATGTGCTCATACAGCCACGCCTGCCGAAAACCGCCTATTCCCGCCACACTATCAAGCACCTTTTCCATGGTATCCAGAGCCAGTTCTCGGTTTTGTTCCAACACCGCAAAATCCAATTGGGGTACAGCCTCATAAAATTCTCCCATTTCAAAGCACCTTGCCAATTCTCCCTGTTTTTCAGCCAGCTTTCCTGCTCGTTCCCTGTCATTTTCTTTCCGCGCTAACTGATACATCCCATGAAGGATGGCACTAATCCGCTGATAATCCGCAAAGAGTAATTCCTCATAAGCTTTGTATGCCTCTTTGATGCGTCCCGTTTCTCCGTAAATCTGTGCCTGCATTCGTTTACGTTCCGGATTCTGTATGGAAAAATACTGCAAATACGTTTCCGCTTCTTCATATTCTCCTTTTCGTCTGTAATATCCCACCAATCCACTGGCAGCCCGCATACGCACACTTTCTTCTGAACTCTCCAGCAGCCGCTGATATAAGGAACAGATTTCCTCCTCCTTCTTTTCTGCCTCTGGCACCTCATGGGTCATGGTATATGCTTCAAAACATGCCGCCATATTCAAGACTAATTCTTCACAGTTGGGATATTGTTCCATTTGCTTTCTGGCCCAACCAAAAGCTTCTCCGTAACTGGTTTCTTTCAGCATTTTCTGCGTCTTTTCCATCAGTTCCTTGATTTCCTTTGGCGTCAGATTTTCCCGATAAGACAAAAGGGTATCTGTAGAAATCTCCAGCAATCTGGCAATAGGTGCCAACAGGGCAATATCAGGACAAGTGACCTCCCTTTCCCATTTATTCACTGCGGATGCCGTTACGCCCAGTCGTTCCGCCATTTCTTCCTGTGTGAAATTCCGTTCTTTTCTGTATTTCCGAATGACTTTTCCCAGCATCATCCTGTCATCTCCTTTTTCGCAATTGCAAAGATCCCTGCTGCAACCAGCATACCAGAAAACCGCCTCCTTCACAACGGAGCCTTTTTCAACGATTCCGCAAAAAAATAGCGCACCATTCACATTTTCAGACATAAAAAAAGGACATCCTCTTTCAGGGGGCATCTTCATAAGAAAACAAAGAAAGC
>OGEZ01001093.1_pt1 | contig 15775 bp, 12 predicted proteins | sample 1570831 | NCBI WGS metagenome assembly OGEZ01 (sample SAMEA2582059, study PRJEB24529) | metagenome | biome: Human gut stool | place: China | collected 2011
TTTTATTTGCAACAAGAGAAGTCAAATACTGAAGGGAATCCAAAGTCTGTCCGCGTTTTCCGATTAACATACCCATCTCAGTACCCTTCAACTCGATGCGGATTTCATTTTCCACTTCATCAAACTCTGTTTCAATCTCTACATCTAATTTCATAGCCTGGAATGTTTTTGCTAAAAAGTTCTTAACCGTATCAACTACATTCTCTTTTTTGCGAACACGGATAACTGCCGGTTTACTAAACAAACCTAAAATTCCACTTTTTTCTTCTTCAACTACTTCATATTCAATCTGGTCACTCGTTGTTTCCATCTGGATTAAAGCATTTGTCAAAGCTTCATCTGCTGTTTTTGCAGAAAACTCTTTCCACTCTTCCATCTTAAATTCCTCCTATTTTTTATCTTTCTTTCCAGAAAGCATGTGTGCATATCCCGCAATACTGCCGGAATCAAAATCTTTGTTTACATGAGTCTGAACCTCTTCCTCTTTGGAAGATGAATCAGCGGTATTTTGATAAGCGGAAGCAGATTTAATTCCTGCTGTTTTCTTTTTCGCATACTCTTCCATCTGACGATTCATGGCTTCACGTTTTGCACTTTTCTTCGTTGCTTTACCTTTATTCTTTTCAATCAATTCATCCAAAGAAATACTGTCTACTTTGCGGTTAATCAAAATAGCCTGTACAATTCTAAACAAACTACCAATAATCCAGTAAATACCAATACTTACGTCAAAGGAAAGACAGAAAAATCCTGACATAACAGGCATCATGTAGTTCATCATCTTCATAGAACTCTGCATCTGATCCTGTTCACCGGCATCTGTTTTTACCTGAAGAAGTTTCGTATTAATAAACTGAAGAACCATAGCCAAAATCGGAATCAAAAAAACCAAAATTCCGGCATATGGATAATTTGCTCTATCTTTAAATAGAGACATCGGAGATTCATTAACCAAAAGTCCTAAAAATTTATAAGCTTCCGGATTTTCTTTCATCGAACCAATTCCATTTACATAATATGGAATGTTACGAATGACATTATACAAAGCAAAAAGAATCGGCATTGTTATCAAAAGAGGAAGACATCCACCAAACGGACTAATTCCATATTTTGCATAAATATCCTGCGTCTCCTGATTCATCTTCATCTGGGATGCCTGATCTTTTTTATTCTTGTATTTCTTCTGAATTGCTTTAATCTCCGGGTTAATCTTATTCATCAACCGGGATGATTTCTGCTGTTTTGCGTTGAGAGGATACATAAGAATATATACAAATAATGTAAATATTACAATACACCAACCAACATTATGCACTCCTAATAAATGGTACATACACCAGTCGATGCCATTCATAGCCAACCCCAATAACTGATTCAACCAACCTAATGGGAACATATTTTCCTCCTAATACTGTTTACGGCACAGGATCATAACCACCTTTGTGAAAAGGGTGGCATCTTAAAATTCTTTTTATAGCCAAAAAACCACCTTTTCCTGCACCATACTTTTTGATTGCCTGAGCAGCATACTCAGAACAACACGGTGTATAGATACAGGAAGGTGTTCTTTTCAATGGTGATATATATTTTTGATAGATGTGTATCACAGCTAATAAAATTTTCTTCACACAATCACTTCATTTCAATATTCCATGTATTTTCAATAAATGAAAAACTGCGCCGTCTACTTCTTTAAAATTCTTATTTTTTACATCTTTTCGGGCAACAATAATAATTCGGTTACCCTCTTTCACCAATGCGTCATTCTTACGAACGGATTCTCTTAACAATCTGGTGATGTGATGACGCACAACACTGTTACCAACTTTCTTACTTACAGAAAAGCCGTAACGACTGGGACCACTCTCCCCTGTTTTAACATACATAACCAGATACTTATTTGCTTTCGATCTACCTTGCTTGTAGACCTTTTGAAATTCAGGATTCTTTCCTAATTTTTCAAACATTTTCTTTTCCTCATCAGGGAGAAGAAAAGGTCAGTAAAAATCTGACCTTATGCAGACAATTTCTTTCTTCCCTTAGCTCTTCTTTTGGCAAGCACTTTTCTACCATTTGAAGTGCTCATTCTTTTACGAAAACCGTGAACTTTCGAACGCTGTCTCTTTTTTGGCTGATATGTCATCTTCATTTTGCATACACCTCCTTTATAAAATAATAACGAAATCCGTATCAAGCCTAATTATATTATCATATATTCCAATAGTCAAGCAGTTCTTTGCGTTTATCAACAATTTTTTCTAAAATCATGTCAATAAAATTTGCTTTTGCCTCTTATTTGTAGTACAATAAAAACGTATGATTTTACCCAAATTCAATTTTTATTAGGATAGGCAGGAAATTTAATGGAAAATGAAATTAAAGACAAATGGAATGAAATAATTACATATATGAGGGATACTTATAATATCAACGGCGTTCTTTTTCGTACATGGATTAATCCACTTACAATTGTTTCTTGTGATAATGACACAATTATCCTTGCAATTGATGAAAAAGAACAGGGCGATATCCTTGGCTTAATCGAAAAAAAATACAAAGTTGCTTTTCAGGTATCCATCGAAGTTATTACAAATCATCAACTGGATGTCCGTTTTATTTATCAAAATGAGATGGATGCGAAAGGAGTTTCTTCCTATAATAAAGAGGAAATGCTGGAAGAAAAATATCCATTCTTAAAACAAGGTCATTCCTTTGATACATTTGTCGTAAGTAACAGTAACAACATTGCTTATAATGCTGCTGTAGCAGTTGCCGAGAATCCAAACGGCCAGTTATATAATCCATTATTCTTATATAGTGGTCCGGGACTTGGAAAAACTCACCTGATGCATTCGATTGCCAGATACATTTTGGAGAACCATCCGGAATACAGCGTTATGTATACAACCAGTGAAAATTTTATGAACAATGTTGTCGATGCCATTCGTACGAATCGAAAGACACAGGATACTGCTGCTACTTCAAACCTGCGAAAGAATTACCGAAACGTTGATGTACTTCTCATCGATGATATTCAGTTCATCATTGGTAAAGACAGTACACAGATTGAGTTCTTTAATACCTTTGAAGCTTTGTACCAGTCCGGAAAGCAGCTAGTCATTTCCAGTGATAAGCCGCCAAGTCAGATGGAGCACTTGGACATGCGTTACCGCTCCCGATTTACTTCCGGTATGACAATTGATATTCAGCCACCTGATTATGAGATGAGTATGGCGATTTTAAGAAACAAACAAGAAAATTCTGATATTCAATTGAATGAGGAAATTCTTGATTATATCGCTACAAACATAAAATCCAATATTCGTATCTTAGAGGGTGCTTATAATAAAATTCTTCTTTTTGCAAGATTTACAAAGCCAAAAGATAACAAGATTGACTTAAATATGGCAAAAGAAGCATTAAAGGATTTTATCTCGCCAAATGAAAATATGGTAATTACGGCAGATTACATTATTGATATTGTAGCCGACCACTTTAACTTAGATAAGGAAGCGATTCTTTCTGAGAAGCGGACCAAGACTGTTTCGATTCCGAGACAGATATGTATGTATTTGTGCAATGAATTAACAAATCTTACACTTACGGAAATTGCTGTAAAGCTCAAAAGATCGAACCATTCAACAGTTATCCACGGTGTTCACAAAATTGAACAGGATATTCTCGTTGATAAAGAGTTAGAAGAAACCATTAATGTGTTAAAGAAAAAGCTCAATTCTTGATAACTTGTTGATAACTGTATTTTTTACGTCAATAACTATTTAATAACCTGTTGATTGTGAAAATTGTCATTTTTTTCATAGACATTCATTCACAGTAACAAACAAGTTATAAAAACTTACACATAAAGGTTAAACCACTTAAATTAAGGGCTTGTAAGACTTGTCCACAAATAAACAGCCCCTAATACTATATACTACTAGCTAATACTTTAATTTATTATGTTTACGGAAGGAAAGGAGTTATTCACAATATGAAGTTTACCTGTACCAAAATGAATTTTAACAATGGAATTAACATTGCCCTGAAAGCAGTACCGGGAAAAACAACGATGCCAATTTTGGAATGTGTTGTAATTGAAGCAAAAGGAGATATGGTAAAGCTGACTACGAACGATATGCAGCTTGGCATTGAGACAAAAATACCTGCAGAGATTGAACAGGATGGTATCATTCTTGTTAATGCAAAAATGATTTCTGAAATTGTTCGCCGTCTTCCGGATGATGATGTGAATTTTGAAGTTGATGAGAATAATAACATTCTCCTGTTTTGTGGAAAATCCAAGTTTAATATTCCGGGTATTCCTCATGATGAATTTCCGATGCTTCCAAAAATTGAAGCGGATAAGACAATTCACATTTCGCAGTTTACTTTAAAGGAAATGATAAGACAGACCATTTTCTCAATTTCCGATAATGAAAGTAATAAGATTTTGACCGGTGAATTGTTTGAGATTAATGGGGATGAATTTAAGATTGCTTCTCTTGATTTAGTAAGAGTTTCAATTCGTAAGATTCACCTGAAAGAAAGTTATGACCCGATTAAGGTTGTTATTCCGGGTAAAACATTGAGTGAAGTGAGTAAAGTTTTAAATGGTGGAATGGATGATGAGGTTTCAATTTCATTTTCCAAAAACCACGTACTTTTCGAGTTTGATGAGACGGTTGTTGTATCCCGCCTGATTGAAGGAAACTTCTACAACATCGACCAGATGTTAAAGACAAATTATGAGACAAAAGTTAAAATCAATAAAAATGAATTATACGGATGTATCGACCGTGCTACTCTCCTTCTTCGTGAAGCAGAGAAAAAACCGGTGATTCTTCACATCAAAGAAGACGAAATTCAGATGGAGATGAATACCAAAATCGGTTCGATGGATGAAGAAGTGACGGCTGAAAAAGAAGGAAAAGATTTAGTCATTGCTTTCAATCCAAAATATATTAATGATGTATTAAAAGTAATTGATGATGAGGAAGTGACTTTGTATTTGTTTAATGCAAATGCTCCTTGCTTTATCAAGAATGAAGAAGAATCCTATATTTACCTGATTTTGCCGGTAAATATGAATTAGAAATGAGGATGTTATGCAGGAAATAACGATTAAGGATGAGTTTATCAAACTGGGTCAGGCTTTGAAACTGGCGGGGCTTGTCGGTTCCGGGGTGGAAGCAAAAGTAGTGATTCAGGATGGTGAAGTAAAAGTAAATGGTGAAGTGGATGTAAGAAGAGGAAGAAAATTACATCCCGGTGACTGTTTTGAATTTGAAGGAAATGAAGTAAAGGTAACATCTGTATGATATTAAAGTCCATTGAAATGAGTAATTTTCGTAATTATGAAAGAGAAGAATTTCATTTTCATGAAGGAACGAATGTGTTGTACGGTGATAATGCACAGGGAAAAACGAATGTGCTGGAAGCCATTTACCTTGGAGGCACGACAAAGTCGCACAAGGGAAGCAAAGATTCGGACATGATTATGAAAGGAAAAGACGAAGCTCATATTCGATATTATGTAGAAAAGAAGCAGTGTACTTATAAAATCGAAATTCACATGCGTCGGGGAAAGACAAAGGGAATTGCGATTGACGGGCTGCCAATTGGAAGCAGTAAAGAGTTGATGGGATTATCCCACATTATATTCTTTTCGCCGGAAGATTTAGGAATTATTAAGGATGGACCGGAGCAGAGACGAAGATTTATGGATATGGAATTGTGTCAGTTAGATAAGGCATATCTTTATTACCTGACACAGTATAAAAAAATATTAAAACAGAGAAATGCGCTGCTTAAGCAAATTCAGAAAAACAGTGAATTGAAAGATACGCTGGAAATCTGGGACAAACAACTGGTAGAAAATGGAATCCGGATTATACAAATCAGGGAACAGTTTGTAGAAGAAGTAGCAGCCATTATGAAACAAAAACATTTCAACCTGACAGGTGGTCTGGAAGAAATGGAAGTAATTTATAAGCCAAACTGCAAGGCAGATGATTTTGCCACACGCTTATTTATAGAGAGTGAAAGAGATATTTTACTTGGTACTACTACCGTGGGACCTCATCGTGATGACATGCAGTTTTTTATTAACGGACAGGAAGTAAAGGTTTACGGTTCGCAGGGACAAAAAAGAACATCGGCTTTGTCGCTGAAGATGGCGGAAATCGAAATTGTAGAGAAAACAATCGGAGAAAAGCCAATTCTTTTATTGGATGATGTTCTGTCTGAACTGGACCGAAATCGTCAAAACTATTTATTGGAAAATATAAAAGGAATTCAGACGATTATTACTTGTACCGGATTAGAAGAGTTTGTAAAAAATGGAATAAACATTAATCAGACATTTGAAATTGTTCAAGGAAAAATTAATGGCAATTGAGAAGATGGAGGTTTTTCATGAGTGAAGAAAAAGAAGTAGTATATGGAGCTGACCAAATACAGATTTTGGAGGGGCTTGAGGCAGTAAGAAAAAGACCGGGTATGTACATTGGAAGTACATCGGAGAGAGGTCTTCATCATTTGGTATATGAGATTGTCGATAATGCAATTGATGAGGCATTGGCCGGTTACTGTGATGAAGTCCAGGTATTTATTAACAAAGATAATTCGATTACAGTTATTGACAACGGACGAGGAATCCCGGTTGGAATTAATCATAAAGCGGGAAAACCGGCGGTCGAAGTTGTATTTACCGTGCTGCATGCCGGTGGTAAATTCGGCGGTGGCGGATACAAGGTATCTGGTGGTCTTCATGGCGTAGGTATTTCCGTAGTTAATGCGTTGAGTGAATGGACTAAGGTTCAAGTATCTCAAAATGGCATTGTTCAAGACCAGCGATATGAAAAAGGAAAAACAATGTATCCGTTAAAAGAAATTGGTACGACGGATCAGAGAGGAACAAAAGTTACGTTCTTGCCGGATGAAACAATTTTTACGGAAACAACAGAATATAGTTTTAACATTTTGAAGCAGAGACTTCGTGAAATGGCATTTTTGACTAAGGGAATCAAAATTATTTTGACAGATTTAAGAGAAGAAGAACCTTATTCAGAAACATATCATTATGAGGGCGGAATTAAAGAGTACGTTCAGTACTTAAACAAAAACAAAGAACCTTTGTATGAAGATATCATTTACTGCGAAGGACAAAAGGGCAATGTTGTGGTAGAAGTAGCATTCCAGCACAATTCGGCTTTTAATGAAGGATGTTATAGTTTTGTAAATAATATCACAACGCCGGAAGGTGGAACGCATCTGGCAGGATTTAAAAATGCACTTACGAAAACATTTAATGACTATGCGAGAAGCCAGAAGATTTTAAAAGATGCGGATCCAAACTTAAGTGGTGAAGATATCCGCGAAGGTTTGACGGCAATTATCAGTATCAAGATACCGGAGCCTCAGTTTGAGGGACAGACCAAACAGAAGTTAGGAAACTCCGAGGCAAGGGGAGCTGTTGATAATGTTGTGAGTGAACAGCTGACATATTTCTTAGAGCAGAACCCGACAATTGCCAGATTGATTTGCGATAAAGCATTACTTGCTCAGCGTGCCCGCGACGCGGCGCGCAAAGCGCGCGATTTAACACGCCGTAAAACGGCGTTAGAGGGAACCAGTCTTCCGGGTAAGTTAGCGGATTGTAGTGACAAAAATCCGGAAAACTGCGAGATTTACATCGTAGAGGGAGATTCCGCCGGCGGCAGCGCAAAAACGGCGCGTGACCGCGCAACACAAGCAATTCTTCCACTTCGTGGAAAAATCTTAAATGTAGAAAAGGCACGCCTTGATAAAATTTTGGTGAATGCAGAAATTAAAGCAATGATTACAGCATTTGGTACCGGAATTTCAGAAGATTTTGATATCAGCAAACTGCGTTATCATAAAATCATTATCATGACCGATGCCGATGTCGATGGTGCACATATTGCTACGCTGCTTTTAACATTTTTATACCGCTTTATGCCGGAGCTGATTCGTCAGGGTTATGTATATCTGGCACAGCCGCCTTTGTATAAAATTGATAAAAATAAAAAGTCCTATTATGCATACAGCGATGAAGAATTAAATGCAACACTTGAAGAAATCGGACGTGATGGAAACAACAGCATCCAGCGTTACAAAGGTCTTGGTGAGATGGATGCCGAGCAGTTGTGGGACACAACAATGGATCCGGAGAAACGTATTTTACTTCAGGTTACAATGGATGAGGAACAGTCTTCAGAAATTGATTTAACATTCAATGTATTAATGGGAGACAAAGTAGAACCACGTAGAGAATTTATTGAGAAAAATGCGAAGTATGTTAGAAATCTCGATATTTAGGAAGGAGTAATGAAATGGACGAAAATATTTTCGACAAAGACAGTTTTGATGCAATCAAACCGGTGGATTTGAAAGAAACAATGGAAACTTCCTATATCGATTATGCGATGTCCGTAATCGTAATGCGTGCTCTTCCAGATGTGCGCGATGGCTTGAAACCAGTAATGGGTAAATATCATCCACATGGTGACAGCTCAATTTACGGTGCTTTGGTTAATATGGCACAGGAGTGGTCGACTCGCTATCCGCTCGTCGACGGCCACGGAAACTTTGGTTCCGTCGATGGTGACGGTGCTGCCGCCATGCGTTACACCGAGGCAAGATTAAGTAAAATTTCGATGGAAATGCTTTCCGATATCAACAAAGATACGGTTGATTTCATGCCGAACTTTGATGAGACCGAAAAAGAGCCGGTTGTATTACCATCCCGTTTTCCAAACTTATTAGTAAACGGAACTTCCGGTATTGCTGTAGGTATGGCGACAAATATCCCTCCCCACAATTTGACGGAGGTTATTAATGGTGTCGTAAAAATCATTGATAATCAGGTGGATGAAGGAAGAGAAACCGATTTAGATGAAATTATGGAAATCATCAAAGGACCGGATTTTCCAACAGGTGCCACAATTCTCGGACGTCGTGGAATCGAAGAAGCGTACCGTACCGGCCACGGAAAAATCCGCGTGCGTGCGGTTACCGACATTGAGCCTATGGCAAATGGCAAGAACCGGATTATCGTAACGGAACTTCCTTATATGGTAAACAAAGCAAGACTGATTGAGAAGATTGCAGAACTTCATAAAGATAAACGAATTGATGGAATTACAGAACTCCGCGACGAATCGAGCCGTGAGGGAATGCGTATTTGTATTGAGTTACGAAAAGATGTGAATGCAAATGTAATTTTGAATCAGCTTTATAAACATACACAAATGCAGGATACCTTTGGTGTCAATATGTTAGCACTTGTAAATAACGAGCCGGTTGTCATGAATCTTTTGCAGATGCTTCAGTATTATTTGAAACATCAGGAAGAAGTCGTAACAAGAAGAACAAAATATGATTTGAACAAGGCAGAAGAAAGAGCACATATTTTAAAAGGATTATTGATTGCTCTTGATAACATTGATGAAGTAATCAAAATTATCCGTGGTTCGGAAAGTGCTGCTTTAGCGAAAGAGCGTTTAATTGAGAGATTTGGACTGGATGATGTGCAGGCGCAGGCAATTATTGATATGCGTCTTCGTGCACTGACCGGTTTGGAGCGCGAAAAATTAGAGAGTGAGTATGCCGAACTTCAGAAAAAAATTGCTGAATATAAGGCTATTCTTGCAGACAAAAATCTGTTACTTGGAGTAATCAAAAAAGAGATTCTTTTGATTCGTGATAAGTACGGTGATGAGAGAAGAACTTCGATTGGATTCGATGAATTCGATATTTCCATGGAAGATTTAATTCCGGTTGAAAATACGGTAATTGCCATGTCACACCTTGGTTATATTAAGAGAATGACAATTGACAATTTCAAAAACCAGCACCGTGGCGGCAAAGGTATCAAGGGAATGCAGACCATAGAAGAAGATTATATTGAAAATCTGTTTATGGCGACAACACATCATTATCTGATGTTCTTTACCAATTTAGGTAAAGTGTACCGTATGAAAGCCTATGAAATTCCGGAGGCGAGCCGGACATCGAGAGGTACTGCAATTATTAATCTTTTGCAGTTACTTCCGGATGAAAAAATTTCGGCTGTAATTTCCATCAAAGAATTTGAAGAGGATAAATATCTCTTCATGGCAACAAAAGATGGTACAGTCAAAAAAACACCGATTTTAGAGTATGCAAATATCCGTAAAACCGGTTTACAGGCAATTACTCTGCGCGATGGAAATGAATTGATTGAAGTAAAAGTAACGGATAACAACCGTGACATTTTCCTTGTAACAAAGAGAGGACAATGTATCCGTTTCAATGAAAAAGATGTGCGTACAACAGGCCGTACATCAATCGGTGTGCGAGGCATGAAGATTGATGAGAGCGACGAAGTAGTTGCTATGCAGATGGATATACAGGGACCAAACCTTTTGATGGTTTCTGAGTTTGGTATGGGTAAACGTACAAGCATCGATGAATTTGCTCCACAGTTTAGAGGCGGTAAAGGTGTAAAATGTTATAAAATCACAGAAAAAACCGGAAATGTAATTGGTTGTAAAGCAGTTGAACCGGGAACGGAAATTATGTTAATTACAACGGAAGGAATTATTATCCGAATTGGCGTGGATGATATTTCACAGCTTGGACGAGTTACTTCCGGTGTTAAATTGATGAATTTAGACAGTTCCAAAGATATCCGTATTGCCAGCATTGCCAGAGTGCATGAGGAAGAGACGGACGAGGACGAAACAGAAGAAGAGTCATCAGAGAGTGAGGAATAAAGATGAGGACGATTCATACAGATGAAATAACAAAGTGCATCAAGGAAATGTGTATGCAGGTAAATGTAGATTTGTCACCGGATGTAAAAAATGCTTTGTTAGCCGGAAAACAGAAGGAAGAATCACCAATTGGAAAACAGATTTTGGAGCAGTTGGAGAAAAACTTGGAAATTGCGAAAGAAAGCCAGATTCCGATTTGTCAGGATACCGGTATGACCGTTGTATTTTTACGCATCGGACAGGAAGTTCATATTGATGGAGATTTTCTGGAAGATGCAGTGAATGAAGGAATCCGACAGGGCTATGCAGAGGGGTATCTGCGTAAATCGGTCGTATCCGACCCAATCCTCAGGGAAAATACAAAGGATAATACACCGGGTGTTATTCATTATGAAATTGTTCCGGGAGACAGATTGGAAATTACAGTTGCTCCAAAAGGATTTGGTAGCGAGAATATGAGTCGTGTCTTTATGTTAAAACCGGCAGATGGAATCGAAGGTGTCAAACAGGCAGTTATCCGGGCAGTAAAAGACGCCGGTCCAAATGCCTGTCCTCCTATGGTAATTGGTGTAGGAATTGGCGGCACTTTTGAAAAATGTGCTCTTTTGGCAAAGAAAGCTCTGACACGTGAATTAGGAAGCCATTCAGAAATTCCATATGTGAAAGATTTTGAAATTGAGGTTTTAGAAGCCATCAATAATCTTGGAATTGGTCCGGGTGGATTAGGAGGCCGTGTTACAGCAATCGGATTAAATGTCGAAACCTATCCGACACATATTGCCGGACTTCCGGTTGCCGTAAACATTTGCTGTCATGTAAATCGCCACATTACAAGAGTGTTATAAAAAGGAGAAGGTTTTCATGGATAAATATATAGAGACACCACTGACAAAGGAGAAGGTAAAAGAACTTCATGCAGGAGATTACGTGTATATAACGGGAACAGTATATACAGCGCGTGATGCTGCCCATAAACGGATGGTGGAACAAAAAGAGCAGGGAATGGAACTTCCTTTTATAATGAAAGACCAGATTATCTATTATTTAGGACCTACTCCAAATAGAGAAGGCCAGGTGATTGGTTCTGCCGGTCCGACAACCAGCAGCCGCATGGATAAATATGCGCCGACTCTTCTTGACGAAGGATTAACCGGGATGATTGGAAAAGGAAAAAGAAGTGAAGCGGTTATTGATTCCATGAAAAAAAATACAGCTGTATATTTTGCAGCTGTAGGAGGTGCCGGAGCACTTCTGTCAAAGTGCATCAAAAAAAGCGAAGTAATTGCCTATGATGATTTAGGAACAGAGGCAATCCGCAAATTGTATGTAGAAAATTTACCGGTTATCACTGTAATTGACTGCGACGGAAATAACCTATATGAAACAGCACCTGAAAAATATAAAAGAAGTCATTGACAAATATTATATTTTTTGATAAAATATTGCTTGCACTGAAAAAGTGCGGCGAATTGAATATTGCATTGATATTCAGCTGGAGAAGTACTCAAGTGGCTGAAGAGGCGCCCCTGCTAAGGGTGTAGGTCGTTCGCGCGGCGCGAGGGTTCAAATCCCTCCTTCTCCGTTTTTTACAGTTGGCATATATATAGATGTGTCGGCTGTTTTTTTTTCAGATGTTTTGAGGAGGAATGTAAATGTTTGATCATGATTTTCATTTTGGTTTTGAATATTTGAGTGAGGAAGAAACTTTGGAGGGACCACTCAGGCTTACTGCGCTTGGGGTAGAGACAGAGTGGTATCCGGATAAAGTTACTAAGCACAATGAACGACCTATTTATACATACACATTTTTGTATACAATACAAGGAAGTGGGATTGTAGAAGATGAAAAGGGAATTAAACATGTATGTGGGAAAAATCACGCTGCTCTTATCTTTGAACCGTCGAAGACAAAACGGTATCCGGAGCCTGGAACAAAAGAAAAATGGCGGTACTGCTGGATTATGTTTATTGTTACGAAACAGACTAAGAAATATTGCAATCAAATACTTGAAAAAGCAGGAATAGTATTTTACATGCCGCCGAACAGCATGGCGATTACGAGCATGGTAGATTTGATTATAAAACGGAGATTGTCTCTGTTAGACAGCCGGTATTTGATGTTTGCCGGAGCATATGATTTTTTGTGCAAGTTGTCACATGAGATATTGACAGAACGATACAAGTTTTCACCTATGGTATTAGAGGCAATGAAAATAATTGAAGGACGATTTGAAAGAATTGATGGTATTTTGGAAGTAGCGGAAGAGTTACACGTGTCCCAGAATTATCTGACGAGAGTATTCAAACAGGAGTGTGGTATGACACCGGTTAAATATCTTCTCAAAGTTCGTCTGAATTATGCAATGGAGCTTTTGACAAGCAGTAATGAAACGATAAAGGAAATTGCGAAAGAATGCGGCTTTTCCAGTGAAAGTTATTTTGTTAAAGTCTTTCAGAAGAAAATGAGTATTTCGCCTTCAGATTTTCGTCGTAAAAGAAAAAATTAAGAATGCACAAAAATTACAATAGAAGCAAAAAAAGTAGAATGGAAACCTCTCTTTTTTATATGTTATGATTAAATCATAAAAAACAATTTCAAAAAGGAGGTTTTTTTATGCAAAGAAAAACAAAATCAGTAATTGCATGTGGAATGGCAGCGGCATTGATGCTTACCACGCTCGGAATGGAGAACGAGGTAAGTGCTAAAGCGGCACCGAAAATGCAGACAAAAGTGCTTTCGCTGAAGAAAGGACAGAAAAAAACGATTCGTATAAAGGGTAAAGGGATTTTAAAGACAACGTGGAAAACAACCAAAAAGATAATTACATTAACGAAAAAGAAAAAGAACAAAGTTACTGTTGCGGGAAAGAAAATAGGAACGGCAGTTGTTGTAGCTAAGGTAAAGACAAAAAAGAAGAATTACCACTTGAAATGTAAAGTGAAAGTTGCTAGAGCGCAGGGAGCGAAAAAAACAAATGTTACAAATACGAAAGTGCCGCAAACCACAAAAAATCCGAGGAAGACAGAAAGTACACCAACAGTGACGCCTGCGGCGACACAGGGTAATACATCCAAGACAGAACCGAGTGATACGGCACAGCCGAGCCAGACTCCGGCGTCGGATGTGCCAGAAGGATATGAAGAGATAGACCTTTCAACATGCCGGATGAATAATGCCAGTGAGGCTGGTTCTTATGATTCAGAGACGAAAACACTTCATATACAGGATGCTGAGAATTTTCAGTTTCCATTGAAGGAAAATATAAATAAAGGAGAAGTTCTTAGCGTAATGCTTAAAGGAACTTATCATGGCACAAAAGGATTCAGAAGCTGGCTTGTTGATGATAGCCAGACGACGAACTCCAATATATTTAACACCAATGACGAGGTTGGATTTACTGGTGGTGAAATTGAGCTGTTGTATGATTTGGAGGCGACGACGGCAGCCGGACAATTGTTTTTTAAAGGACCATCCTATGGTGTAAATATTGATGATTTGGAAATTAGTAAGATTTATGTCAAGTATACAGTTTCTGCCGGTGAGAAAAAAAGCTATGACCCTTACACACCATCTGAAGAACAGGATGCAAACACGGATAATTTGCAATTGACCAAAAGTTTTAGTGAACAGAAAGGTATGATTGGAAATAACCCATTGATTACACAGAATTTTATGGCTGACCCGACGGCGGTTGAATATGATGGAAGATTGTATGTTTTTGGTACAGCAGATAAAATGGAAACGGATTCAAAAGGTAATGTAATTTCTAATTCATACAATACATGTGAACTGCGCTGTATATCATCTGCGGATTTGGTAAACTGGACAGATCATGGAACTATTAAGGTAAATGAAGTGGCTACATGGGCAAAACATTCCTGGGCGCCAACGATTTGTAAACGGGAAGAAAAAAATGGAACTATGTTTTATCTCTATTTTGCAAATGGTGGAGACGGAATTGGCGTATTGCGTTCAAAATCCCCGTTAGGACCATGGGAAGATCCAAGTGGAAAAAGGCTGATTTCTCGTGATACCCCAAATTGTTCCTCAAGTGAAGTACCGTGGTTGTTTGATCCTGCGGTTCTTGTTGATGATGACGGAACTGGTTATTTATATTTTGGCGGCGGAACGGGTACGGATAGTGAGCATCCAAAGTCGGCGCGCGTAGTGAAACTGGGTGAAGATATGTGCAGTCTGGTATCAGACCCGGAAGAATTAGACCCGTATTATTTGTTTGAGGATAATGAAATTAATAAAATAAATGGAACGTATGTATATTCTTATTGTACAAACTGGAAGGTTCCAAGCGGTGATGAAACAACGGGAAGCTGCTGTATTGCTTTTATGACAAGTGATAAGCCAATGAGTGGATTTGAATATCAAAAACAGTTATTTGCTAATCCGGGATCGGTGTTTGGAAACTATTATAATAATCATAAATTAATCCAGTTTAAAGGGCAGTGGTATATTATATATCATACAACTATGCTGGAAGAAACGGCATATGGAACAAAGCAGGGGTACCGGACATTGCATATGGATAAACTTAATGTAGGGGAAGATTCAAATGGAAAACTGACAATTGAGGCGAAAGCAACATATGGAGGACTATCTGCGGTTGTGCAGTTGAATCCGTATATAGAATGTGATGCATCGACGATGGCATGGAATGGAGGACTGCGAACAAAGGAATCTGAATCTCAGAATAAAATGGTGGTAGATTCGATTCATACCGGAGACTGGCTTGGCGTTTCAAGTGTCGATTTTTCAGAGGAAGGTGCAAATTGTATTCGTATTCAGGCTGCCTCGGAAAAGGAAAGTGGAAAAATAGAGGTTTGGCTGGATGGACCTGAAGTGGCAAAGAATGGTAAGAAAGTAGCGGAAGTGGACGTGAAGCCTACTGGTGGTGGAGATGTGTATGAAGAAATAAGAGCTAATCTTGCGCAGAGCGTAACGGGAGCGCATGATGTTTATTTTGTGTTTCGGGGAAAGGATT
>OGEZ01001094.1_pt1 | contig 15771 bp, 17 predicted proteins | sample 1570831 | NCBI WGS metagenome assembly OGEZ01 (sample SAMEA2582059, study PRJEB24529) | metagenome | biome: Human gut stool | place: China | collected 2011
TTTACTCTGTGGTCTGCGGCCTTCTTCCTTTAATACCTGGATCGGAGTCTCATCTTATGAAAAGTTCTATATTATGTAGAGTTATCGCACATATGTCCTATTTCCCAATATCTATGCACTACTAAACTCTACATAATCTTATGGCGATATCCTCTGTGAAAGGAGGATAGCACTATGTCACATAATTCAAAAATAATATTACGCTATTCACAATACAAATCAATACTTGATACTTATATATCATTGCCAGAATTCCAAGAGAAAGCAACTGAAACCATGCGTAGCAAACGTGTCACCATAACATCACTTTGCAATTACCTTGGAGATTCAGGGGTTACATCTTTCACGGAATGTCGCCCTCAAAATGTAACAGGCTTTTTGGATAGTATTTCTGGTGTGTCATCCTCTACAAAAAGTGGAAAACTTTTTATTCTGAGGCATTTTTTCAATTATCTTTATGATGAAAACTATATCTTTTTCTCTGGAAATGAACTTTTCCCTGTTATTGTTTCGAATAAAAGGGATCGAATTCTGTCTTTCTATTCCAAAACCGAAATCAAAAAGCTCATATCATGTATCAGCAATCATACTGCCAATGGTAAAAGAGATTTACTTATTGTATTATTCGCAGCCGAACTCGGAATACGTTCAGGTGATATCTGCAGGCTCAAGATTTCTGATATTCACTGGGAACGCAATACTATCGAATTCATTCAATTCAAAACAGGTGTTTTTAATCAACTTCCTTTACTGGAAAATATTAAGTTTGCCATAATCGATTATCTAAAAAATGCCAGGCCTACATGTGAATCGGATTTACTATTCATAGGTATAAAAAACAACTATCAAATGATTAGTGCAAGTCAGATGCATTCTGTAGTATCAAAATATTTTACCCTTGCCGGCATTGATATTTCAAAAAGAAAACATGGTCCACATGCTCTCAGACACTCTTTAGCCAGTAATCTCTTAGCAAACAATACACCTATGCATGTTATAAAGGATGTACTGGGACATACAAATCTTAACACCACACGTGTGTATTTAAATATTGATTTCAATACTTTGTTAAATTTTGCATTGGAGGTTCCTTATGAAAACAATAACTGACATTATTTTCCCAAAGAAATTTAAAGCTGAAGCTGAAGAATATATAGCATATAAACGTTCTCTCGGATTTAAGTTTTCCATGGATGACCAGCGAAAGCTGTTATACATGTTGAACCACATATACATCCATAATCATAATGATGTTACTCATCTGACAAAAGATGCTGTTGATTCATTTCTATCTCTATCAAATGGTAGTAAGCCTCGAACACTTCATGCAAATCAATCTTTCATTCGCCAGTACGGTTTGTATCTGCGGTTGAATGGTTACGATTCCTATATCTACCCGGACAAACTTATACAATGCCCTAAAGATTTCGTACCATATATTTTTACAAAAGAAGAAATCCATAGCATTTTTTTGTTCGCTGACCGAATAGGACCAAATAAAAACAAATTTATCAATACACCTTTTATTTATCCGGCTGTTTTTAGGCTCCTTTATGCATGTGGAACCAGAGTTGGTGAAACTCTATCACTAAAAACAGATGACGTTAATCTCGAAGAAGGGATTATCACTTTGTACAATGGAAAAAATAAAGTCTCACGCATGATTCCAATGTCTGATTCACTGACTAAATACCTAAGAATGTATAACCACAGAGTAGACCGAACAGATGGTAACCCTTTCTTTTTTCCAGCCCGTCATGGAGAACACTATTCTCCAACAACAATTCGAAATACTTTTCGAAAGATTTTGCAACAGGCAGGTATTCGTAAGCTTTCTAGCGGAAGCTATCCACGTATACATGATTTAAGACATACATATGCAGTTCATGCCCTTGAGTTATCGATAAGCAAAGGAATGGATCCGTATTGTTCATTACCAGCTCTTAGCACTTACATGGGCATAAAGGAATAGAGTCCACGGAATACTGTCTCAGATTAACCAAGCAATACTTTGTCAATGTCTTAAATTATACACAAGAACAAGCTGATACTATTTTTCCGGAGGTGTGATGATGAATTCTTTAACATCCAATATCACGATGTTTTTTACCAACTATCTTCCAAACACAGTTGGATATTCAGAAAATACAATCAAATCTTATAGAGATACTTTTGTTCTGCTCTTCTTATACGCAGAAGAAGAACATCTTACAAAGCGCGGAAAAATCTCTATTGAGCTATTTCGCAAGGACACTATCGTAGCATTTCTTGAGTGGCTTGAAATAAAACGGGGAGTCTCGGTTTCAACCAGAAATCAGCGTCTGGCCGCATTGAAATCCTTTAGTCGATATATGTCATTAAACACTGTAGAATATCTTGATACTTTTCAGGCAGTTTTGGATATTCCGCCCAAAAAAGGGTCTTCTAAAACAGTAAATTATCTAACTGTCGAAGCAATTACGCTGTTACTAAGGGAGCCAGATGCGAGCAGCTATAGCGGTATACGGGATCTGGCAATCCTTTCATTACTTTATGAATCAGGCTGTAGAGTACAGGAACTGATTGATTTAAAATATGGCGATTTATCACTAAACTCACCTGCAACAATTAGTGTAACAGGAAAGGGAAATAAAACAAGAATTATTCCCATAAGTAATAAAGTAGTATCAATTCTGAACAAATACACTGCCATATATAAAATCTCTGACAGTACGGAAGTGTTATTTACAAACAAACAAGCAAAATCACTTACCAGATCAGGAATCTCCTACATAATAAAAAAACATTCTGATTCCGCACGGATTAAAAATCCACAGATATTTGGAATGGCTACTGTTCATCCACATGTATTAAGACACTCAAAAGCAATGCATCTTCTTGAAAGTGGTGTTAATCTCATATATATCCGTGACTTTTTAGGACATTCGTCTGTTATAACTACGGAAATATATGCAAAATCAAATCCAGAAATCAAGCGCAAATATCTTGAAAATGCAGCATCAAACATTGACATTTCAGTAAATAAATTCTCCGAAAAAGAAAAAGAATCTTTATTGGAGTGGTTAAAACACAACATTTGATTATGTAAAGTTATCTTGGCAGAAAACCTTATAATAAAGGGTTCTTTCTGCCAACTCTACATAATATAAAACTTTTCATAAGATGAAACACCAACGCAGGTGATAGCAGACAGCGACCACCCCAACAGTAAATGCTATATGTGGGTGCACCGCTCCGGAGAGTTTTATACCAGGCGTCCAATCGTGGTCTATGAATATCAGAAGGGGCGTGATCATCAAAAACCTCTGGATTTTTACAAGGACTATAAGGGAGTCCTTGTAACTGACAGTTTGCAGCAATACCATCTGGTTGACAAAAAGCTGCCAGATGTAACAAATGCGAACTGCTGGGCACATGCAAGGCGTGATTTTGCAGATGCGGTTAAGGCTGCAGATAAAAAGGATCCGTCGTTGGTAAGACAATCGGTTGCATACCAGGCGTTGCAGAAGATCGCTGAATTTTATAATGCTGATACTGAGCTAAAAGGACTCTCATCAAGGGAACGTCTTCAAAAACGGCAGGAAGTGATCAAGCCGATGGTTGAAGAATTCTTTGCGTGGGTAAAACAGCAGGTAAGCGATTGTACAGTACCTCCAAAATCAAAAACAGGGCAGGGACTTAATTTCGTAATCAATCAGGAAAAATACTTACAGATATTTCTCGAAGATGGCAATGTGCCTATCGACAATTCAGCTTCGGAGAGAGCTATACGAACCTTTTGTCTGGGCAAGAAAAACTGGATGTTCCACAATACCGCAAAAGGAGCATCTGCCAGTGCAATGGTATATAGTATTTCTGAAACCGCAAAGCTGAATCAGCTGCGACCGTATTATTACTTTAAGTATATCCTTACAGAGTTGCCAAAACTCTGTGATGAAAAAGGAAATATAGATCCGGCAAAACTGGATCATCTCATGCCATGGTCAGATAGTCTTCCGGACGAATGCCGGAAGCCGCGCCGCCCATAACAGGCGGCGTTGAATTTAATGACTGGCGCATGATTTGACGTTTACGTCTATCTGTACCAGTTGGCAGAGGAAACACCTCTACTGTATGCCAAACTGGCATTGAAAGAAAACGGATTGCAGGATTATGCGGATGCAATGAATGAATTTAATTAAGTCAGTCTCAATCAATCTCATTTAGTCTCACCAGTCTCAGAAATATTTTGAGACTGGTAAGACTATTTATTTGTAAAATCTATTCCATACAGCTACTCATCACAAATAATTCTCTAAAATCTTATTGGTTTACAAATGCTTCAAAAATTTGTCTTAGCAACAAATTACATTCTTCCCACTCTTCTGCACAATTCTACTCTGACTTCGTTTTACTTTTGATTCAAATTTCTTTAAGACTTCTGATTTGGAGACTATTTCACCTTGATATGAACCCACTTTATCAATATATGATTTCCAGCGAACAGGAAACAGTGAATTGTGCATTATCTTCTTTACCATTAATTCCGTCTCTTCCATACATCAGGCTGATATCCAAGTGTAGATTGTTTTCCATTCCTTACTACTGGTGTATTAATTACCTGCAGATTCTCCAGTATCTTTTCCAGTTTATCTTCATCTGCTTCACCTACCACAAATCATAAAGTTTCATTTTCTCTGTATTTCTATTTTGTTTTTCATTATGAAAATTATATACAATATTGTGGTTATCATCTGCTATAAACCAATCAACCACTTGCTGTATTTTTTCTCTAGACGCTTGGTTATGACATTCCATAAGGCTTCTTCCAATAAACTTTTCTCTTAATAAAAGCGTATTTTTAATCATCCATATCAATGATAAGCGCTTTACATATGCCACCAAGTCGTGAAACAGCTCTCCCATCTAATACGGTCTCCTTCAGCTTTATAGATAGATTTTTCGAAAGAAGCCTAATACAATTTACAATGTTGAGAGGAAAATCTTTATCTTCCTCTTCGGTATTCAAAAAGCTACAATTTGTCTCAACAACAAATAACAATTCATTTTCACTCATCATCTCTCTTGTTCGCTCGTAGTCCAAATAATACTCAATTCTATCATTCGTACTGTAGCTTGACAGAGGGAAAATCAACTTTAACTTTTTGTCTTTTAGTTCGAACAAAAGATTTTTTAGCTGAATCAAAAAAACTTCTCCTCCTTTATTTACAACTCTAACAAGCATAATATTAGTCATATCAATACTGTATTGACCCAATATATAAGGAAGACGCAATCTGTCAATCTCACTCAATCCATTCTTATAAAGTAAAGAATATTGCTCCTTTGCCCATTCTATGTTATCATTTTTCTTTACATTCCCATCCCTTTTAGCGGTATTTGGCTCCGCCAAGATACATCCTAAAAATTCCGCATCATTGCTTGCATGACTAAATGTAGCTAATCCTCCTACTGTTGTTACATCAAAATACGACGCATTTGCCTGCCACAATGTATTGATTGCAGCAACTCCGTAACATTTCCCATCTGAATATAATTTAGTCACTCTTTGATAATTTGAATCAATATACTCTGTGTATAAGTTTCCTCCTCGATATCTTGCATATGTAATATCTTTTAACCATTCTCTCATCTGATTGCTGCCAATTTCCATCTTCGCAAAGTCAGAATGAATCATCTCCTCATTTTTTTCTTCCTCTTTATAAAACACATCCACATCTAGTCCCGCTGTTAAGTTTGATAATACGGCGCTAAAAGGTACCTCAAAAGGACTCACGCCTTGTATTCCAGGTCTAATCTCCACCTTACTATTCCATCTGTATTTTAATTCATCTATCGAGAATCTTACAGTCGTAGAATAAGATGAGGAATTTGACCTAGTATTTGAGATAATAGGACGTAAACAAAGTCCTTTAGGGAATTTCACAACATATGCATCATCAAAACTTTTATCAAATCTCCTGGTTTCAACACGAACCTCTGACGCAATCATAAAAACAGCGTAAAAGCCTATGCCAAATTGTCCAACCGACTTATATCCTGAAGAATTCAGTCCTGGGAACTCTCTTTTTGCCAAATCAGAAGCCCAAAAACTGCTGCCAAAATTCAACAAATAATCTTTTAGAGTCAGCAATGACATTCCTATTCCATTATCCTTTACTGTAATCCATGTTATGCCTTCAACTTTTTCTACTGATACAATTATTTTACCTTCGAAATCTCGATCTATCATTCTACGAGCACAAATAGCGTCTCTTCCGTTTTGAATTAATTCACGAAGTACAATTTCCAATTTGTGTTCGGATCCATACAATTTTTCTCCACCAAGATTATTAATAAGTCCTTCTATATTACTTATATGAACAGACGCATTACATGGCATCCATCCATCAGTTTCTATATATTGACAAAGATGCTCTTGAGAATCAGCTCCTGTTACACTATGCGCCTGAAATTCACATATATTATTTCGTTTCATTAGTTCGTTTGATACCTTTAGTTCATGATTTAACACGCATACCGCATCATACGCTACATTCCAAGCAGCAAAATCCTCTTCACCGAATTTCATATTTGAGCGAATTATTACTTTACTATCATCTCTCAAATCTGTATCAATTTGAGACAATCTATTTTGTGCAATCCAATGGTTTCGAGAGACACCATTAATATCTAATAATTTAAGAAGATAATCTGGTGCACGTCCCGCATCAATATGCCCTGCATCTGCACATCTTAATATACACGCAAGCTTTATTGGATTAATTCTCCACTCTCTAGGAAATCCTGAAATAGCGGAGAATTGACAACCCAATTTTTCTACATCTTCAATATTCCAATGATGACTAGCAGCAATTTTGCAGATAATCTCTCCTAAATGGATTCGCAACGATTCATCTTCTATGATATAAAATCTAGAACCATCTTCTTTTTCAAATAACTGCTTATATAATTGCTCAGCATATTTCGCATGTAACAATCTTATTGTACTGAAATCTGTCTCATATAATCGAATTTCCTCTGTTGAATATTCTTTCTCTTTATAATCAGCATAATAATCTTTCCATTCTATTGTATCACGTAATCTTTCTCGTCCTCCAGCAGCCTCGTATGACAAAACTGCATCATGCATAAGAAATGCACAGCCTAAAACAAACCCCTCCAGTGGATTAATGTCATAGTCATCACCTGTAATAACACTTCCTACCTGCCATAAACTATCAACATGCGAAATATCATGAACTGTAAGAGATGGAAAATCATTCCTAATTTTGTCCAAAATATACTTTGCGTTGTCACGCACTCTAAAGAAAGCCTGTCTCAACTCTTCTCTCTGTGAATCATTTCCATATTCTGTGTTATCAATAGATTTTTTCCATAGTATAGTTTCTTTATAATCCATATCTACTCTCAACTTTCTACCACTCAATCCCTTCCAGATCTAACAATCAAAATTGCATTCCCGCTTTTAGTTCAACTCAAAATATTCATTAATCAATCCACTCTAAAGGAATAAGCTTTTCTCCATTTCTCCACACACAAACCTCATTTATGCCTTGCACATCACCGTATATTGACGAATCAGCATGTTCTAATACAAGAATCTGCATATTGTTGTTAACATTCGATATACATTTTGCCATAGTTGTGAATATACTTTTTACCGCCTCTCTATCCAAATCCCCCAGATCATATACTTCGCTATTATCTGTTGACCCATGCGGAAAATACACCTGACTCGGCTGATCAAATACAACAAAATTCGGAACCGAAGACTGAAAAGTCGAGAAAAATTCTTGCAATCCCAATATAGTCGAAATATGGTAAGCTAACCAATTTGATCCACTACCAATTTCCCATAAATAATCTTTTCTGCCATCTTCCCCATCTACTTCTACGGTCAAATTCTTATAATCTAACCTAAACGGATCATCCGGACGTTCCGCATCCATTAACTTCAGTAATTCCATCTGCTTTACCGATATCTTTGTAATTGCATTCTCAATTTTCCTTTTAATTACAGATTCATCCACAATCTTTTTCAATTTTGCAATTCTTTCCCGAAGCATTGTTATCTCTGCTGACAACTCTCCATCAGACTCCAAAGATGCAATCGTTTCACTAGCATATTCAATTTTTCCTAGAAATCTTGAGATTCCATCCAATGTATATCTGCTATGATTTGCTTCGTCATTCTCTCTTAGATGTTTCAGTTTATTCTCTTCGATTCTAATTCGTTTTTGAACTGCTACCAACTCATCTGTCAATCTCTGAATCTGACCTTTTACCATATCATATTCTCTTTCAAATGCTGCAGGAATTTCTTCCATCTGTTTCTTTTTCTTTCTGTTATCTTCTAATCTGCTTAGATATATATTTCTTTGACTATCATCAGAACATTTCTGTTGACACACAGGACATATGTGCTCTTTTCTTGCTTTTTCATCTAACCACTCGGCAATATTTAACCGCTCCACTTGTATTGAAAGTGCATCTCTATACTCAGAGACACTTTTCATCAATTGAGACATTTCGATATGGCGATTTTTGTATTTTGTGAGTTCCATAGCAAGTTCATTCTCTTTTTCTCTTAACATTACCATTTCTTCTGAACTCTTAATTATGCCATTACTTTTGATTACCTTTTCTTCTGTATTATTTTTTACAAGTTCTTGAAGCAATACCAACTGTGCTTCAAATTTCATATTTCTACTAGTTTCTTCTAATAAACCTAATTCAATTGCAACTGAAATCCATGCCTTAATTTCATTTTCCCATCGAATGGTCAATTCACATAATTTTTCATAATCGCTTTCTTTCTTCTTCAATTTTCTCTGTAAATCCATTAATTCCTGACGCGCTGACAGTACCTCTGGTGTGATAGCACCTAATACATATGGAAATATATTAATCAGCTTATTTCTATGCTCTGTCTTATCTGTTTTATAAAACAATATATTAGCATTTGCAACCACATTTTGAGGTTGAAAGCAGAATGACATCAGATCACGAAACGCAGGCCTACTCCCATAATAAGTATCTTCTGTTTCTAAAAAACTCAGCCTTGCATATTCATCTAAAAATCTCTTTACTGCCTGACAATTTGTATTTTTTTCTGGGATTTCAGGAATTTCGATTTCTTCACCTTGAATAAACAGCATATCACTTGTTGACTTTTGTGCACCTGGTTCCCTTCTCGCTAATAACACTTTATTTTTCTCAAGTTTTATGACCACACCAAACCAGCTACATGCATTCCTTATTGTCTGTGTTGGTATATAACACTCACCACTTGCCAAACAATAATCAATTATAGGTATAATAGCTGATTTTCCAGTCCTGGAGTCTCCGGTAATAACATTAACTGAATTTGTATTTAATTCAATATCCTTATAAGAGTACTTCTGATTTTTAGGCCACAATATAAGTTTTTCAATTTGAAATTGCATTCTAAAACCTCACTTTCAAAATTTCTTCAATCTGAATCAAATTCATTCCCGCACACCATTGCCCTAGTTTTTCAGCATTCTTCCCCATTTTTAAAACATTGTCGGATTCTTTATTTCGTTTCTTCAATTCCAATGGAAAAATCGTATTATAGTCTACATCCATAGAAATCAATCCAGCCTTTATTGCTTCCGCCAATGATGTTGCTGTTATATCCTTCATCTTTTCTATATCATTATGAAGGTCACAAATCAAATCATTTTTCAAAACATCTGGTTTCATAAACTTGTCAGACATAGCTCGCATTCCAGATGCTTTATTTGTGGACTTAATTTGCTTTGCAACATCTTCTTTCATGATCATAGGTAACACAATAAATAATTCTTCAATTGGTGTCGCTTCATTCTTTTCCGAAAAATATCCCAGCACAAAATTCCACAAAAGATATGCACCCAACATAGGATTCCGCACATTATCGTATTCATTAAACATCTTTTTCATCTTCTTTCAGTTTTTCTTTATAATTTGGATGCCATCCTATTTGTTGCTGATCTGCTAATTCATGATAGCATCCATTCTTAAAGCTTCTAGGAGTCACTATTACCCCCATATTTACGTCTTCATCTTGACACTTGTAGTACAAATACCTACCTCTTTTAGCCTCTTCCCATTCATCCTTGTCCATTTCTATAATATTCTTTTTGGTTTTCCAACGCCCTTCTAAATCCATGTAATAGTTTTGTAATATTTCTTCATTTATATCTCCCTTTACAGCCCACATAGTTCTGTTTGCAAAGGCTTTTAAGTAATCATTTATTGCCGTCAACTGGGCATCATAATCTAAATCAATTATCTGAAGTTGTCTAATATATGTCTTGTATTCATTTTGTTGCAATTCTATTTCTGCCTTTGTTGGACTTGGAGCCAATTCAACTAAAGATTTATTTTGATTAACCAATGTTTGTGTTAATATCAATTCATTATTAAAACTCTTTTTTGTGATTTGCATGACTTGTCCACTTTCAATCTGCAAAGCAGTAGTTTTATCAATCCATCCTAACATTTTGTCAAAAACTAATAGTTGTATATCCGATGGCAGATAAGTCTTGGCTCTAAACTCATCATATAATTTATCTGTGTGCCCCTCACCTATTACAACTAATTTAAATTTCTCAATAATATACAATGCATACTTCTTATTTTCTTCGGCCAAGAACGATACTATGTAATGATTGATGGAATCACTTTGTTCAATATATTTTCCGTCTTCTCCTGTAAATACATCTCGTATTTTTTGATAAACCTCTTCCGACTCTTTTTCATCACATACTTGATTTAGCCATGTAACAATGTTTCCACTCTTATTTACATTAATAACCAATGTAAATATAGTTGAATCTAATGGCAATTCCCCTTCTTTAAGTGCAATGAGCCAATTATACAAGGTTTTCCAAAGATCTACAGCTCTGTCTGAAACAGGATTTCTATCTGATAACGCACTTTTTGTTTGTATTGCAATTTTCTCATTACTATTTTCAACACCTACATCATCAAATTTTTCCACACTCACCACACAGTCGATTCCACAATTCAATAATTCGTACAACATCTGACGAACCTGTAATCCATATCCATACAATTTATCAGGCACGTGCGTATTTGTTATAGTAACTGCCTTTTCATCATCCACGTTGATCACCTCTCTTATTTGTAGCATTTTTTCTAAATGTATTGTTTTACATTACATGTTCTCAACTTGGTCATTGTGACCAAGTTGATGAATATATTTACGAATAATACTTTTGATTCTTACTTTTCGGCTTATCAGGCTCAGTTCTTTGTAACTCACCAGTTTTGAGCATCTTATTCAGATAATGCCTTCGAAAATATGAACGCTCCAAATTGAACTTTTGCATTATTTCGCTTGCAGTTTTAGGTTCATTACAAAATGCGATTATCCGCCTCATTATATCTTGTTCTTCATCATGGTCACCTTCTTGATCGCATTGACCATGATGATGACCATCATCTTTTAACAACCCCAAATACTTATCACAAGCCTTACACAGAACCATAATTCCAGCCTCATTAATCTCGTATTCTGGCAATGGTCCATCATACAACGCACAAGCTTCCCTAATCTTCTCAAATCCTCTTCCCCACGCTTCAATCATACCGCTTTTGAAAAAGATATTAGCCAATTTCGGATTATAAGGCTTTGATGAATGCTTCATAAACAACTTGTCAGTAGAATCAAGATTTGGAGGCATCTCACCATCATTCCAAATATATATCTTGTCCTTGTAAACGCTAATCTGAATTGGATTGCAACTGCTGTAATCCTTATGAACAATGGCATTCAACAAAATCTCACGGAATGCGTCCTTGTGGAACATAAATTGCTCAATTCTCTGGACTCCCTCATAATCAATCAAGGCCTTCATATATTTTGTATAAACTAAATCAACGGTCTTATCTACCTGCTCTATCAAAGGCCCGTGCACCTCATCCTGATACACCAAATCGGAATCCGATTTTCCAAAATATCCGATTTTGATATAAGAACCTGTTACCCACTTCTCTGGATCTTTATAAAATGCAAGCATTGCTGCTCTTATCAAATATCCATCTTCATCAATTAGGTGCAGGTTATCCATCAAGATAGTATCTTCCACACTGACTTCTTCCTTCGTAAGCCTTCCTCTTTTCACTGCCTTATCTTTAAATAACTGTATTGCATCCTGCTTTAAGTCAGATACTGACAGTTTTGGCAAAGGCACACCATCCCATGTTCTTCCCTGTGTTTTTAACAAAGCTCTTTCCAATTCCTTTCCGGTAATCTCACGCATGGTACTTCCGGAACGATAATAATATTTTCCGCGAAAACTTATTAAAGATGGGTATTTATCAACAATTATCTGCAGATACTCAAGTTCGCCTTTATATAACAAATTCACATCTGCAATGATTCCCATTGTATCTGTAATCTTATTAGGAATTCGCTCTAATAAATCTCTTGCATTATCAATACCTACAACATTACCATCGTCATCCGTACCTATGTATATTGTTCCACCGTAGGCATTGGCATATCCACAAATCCATTTCAAATATTCATCCTGCCATGACTCCTTCCACTCTATGGATTGATGTTCTTTTTCCTTCATATATTCACCAACTTTCTTTATTTTTAAAACATTTTACCGGTTATCATCATCTTCAACATTTACTGGCACTTTGACTAATTCATTTCGTTCTTTAATCCAAATTAATATTTTTACGGCTATAACAACCGACACAATACTACATATGCCAATAGCGACCTGTATTTTATGTGCCATAACAAATTTGCCAATCCAAATCACTCCATATGTTATTGCCCATATTGCCACAAATACAACAGTACGAATTATCCAATGAAAAAATGAGCCTGCAGATTTTCCAGATATAGAACCGCTTTGATACAAAACACCCACCTTATCATATGCCACACGATATGCTATTTCTCCAATAACTAATAGAATAATCCATTCATAGTACCATTCAATTGGTAACCCTAATGGCTCTGTTATTAAATCAAATATAAACTTAAACATTTATCTCCCTTCTTTCTCCACTTCCGTAAAAAAATACTCCAATGTATGCATAAACATATTTGCATCAAACAATTCTTTTATCTGACTTCTGCCCATCCACGCAACTTGCGCCACTTCATCTGTTGTGGCATTGCTCAAATCAACCTCTCCATCATACTCGAACAACCAAACATCTACAATTTTATTAACTACTTTACCGAACTCTATTTTCTTTATATCAGACAAAATAACATGTCCTTTTTCCGGTAATAAATCTACCCCTACTTCTTCTTTTACTTCTCTGAGTGCACCTTGCAAACTATCTTCCCCTTTTATCACTGAACCATCCACACATTCCCACACTAAGGGAAATGTTGGCCTGTTTGCCGAGCGCTGTGCAATCAGATACTCTCCCTTTGAATTGCGAATCCATACATGCACCACCAGATGGTATCCGTCTATCGGTAACTGCTCACCTCTAACATGATTCTTCCCAAGAAGTTCCCTATTTTCATCATACAAATCCCAAATTTCCGCATCAGGTACATATTCCACAATATCGCCAAAATCTGCATTTAGAGTCTTACATATCTTACTTAGGATTGTAAGGCTTACTTCTTCATCACGACGTAATTTTGTCATCGTGTTAGGAGCAATTTCTGCCTTTTTACGCAAATCTGATTTACTCATTTTTTTATCTACTAATAGTTTCCATAGTTTGTTATAAGATACAGCCATGATTATTTCTCCTGTTTCTAATCTAACTTTTTTAACAATTCCATTAAATCTTTCCAATTTTCTATTGTAAGTATATCTTCCTTGGGTTCATATTTCATATCAATTGCCCCGATATACCACACCGGGAATAATCCTGCCGCGCTAGCTCCGACGATATCACACTGATACTGATTCCCTATATACCATACATCTTCCGGTTGAAGTTCAGCCTTCTCTAATGCCAATTCAAATATATGCTTATTGGGTTTACGATACATATACTCGCTGGTTGCAATAATAAACTCAAAGTTATTGTCCGGAATACAATCATTAATCCTTTTATCAACAGCATTTCTACAGTATGAAATATTACTGATTACACCAGTGCGTATCTGGTTCTCTTTTAAAAATGTAAGAAACTCTCTGATTCCCTTAGTCGGTTTTCCCGGTGCTGCTGCATCCCAAAATACGTTGTCAATTTCCTCCGAGCTTAATGAAATTTCAATTCCCTGCGACTCATATAAATATTTTGTAAACATATAGTTCGGAACTTCCACTTGAAACAGATGTCTCTTTTCTGGGTCAAATCGTCCTAATTCATGATTCAGTTTGTTTGCATAAGCCTGCACTTCCTCTGCCGATTTATTGTACTTATTTTTGTGGCATATTTAAGAACCGCTTCTGTCCCTTTTACACCATCAAATAACTGTTCATTTACCAAAGTTTGTCCATAATCAAATAAAATCATCTTGGGTTTCTTCATTTCAGTCACATCCTTACTTTGTCCAATCAACTTCTGTTACTTTTTCTCAATCATCAAATGATGAAAAAATGCAATATCCTTATATCCATCCATATCAGATACTCGCATCTCTATCTCCACCATTTTCTCCTGCCAGTCAGCATCCTTATGAATCTCCTGATTCTGTTGCAGGTCCCAGAAGGTTCTCATACCAAGTGTTTTCGTAATCACAAGTTCCGGACACCATTTCTCAATATCTGCATCCTCATAATAGTGAATTGCTCCATACTTGGAAGTCATTCCATCATTACCATCAAGCAAGCTTTGTGCATGTTCAAAATCATTTAATAGTACAACCATCTGCATAACTCTTCCTGCACGGTTATGTTTCACAATCGAAATCTTACCATCCGGCTTCAGGATTCTTGCAAACTCTTTTATAATATTCTCTCTGTCCTTGGCATACTCTAATACATTGTGACAAATAATCATATCAAAGGACTCATCAGCAAATCTGTGCAGTTCATCAGTACTTCCGGTAATTTGTGTATACTGGTTGTCTGCCCATCGTTCTTTTATACTATCTTCATCCGGTTCAATGGCTGTTACTTCATTATGCTCTGCCAAATAATTTGCAGTTACTCCGATACCACTGCCAAAATCAAGTATCTTCTTATCACGAATGTCTCCTAATTGTTTCCAGACAATTCGCTTCATGAGACATTCCCAAGGTTGTAAATCTGTCATTTTTTTACTCACCGTACCAGCTCCATTTCATCTTCCATTTTCACAAATCCATATCTCTCATACAAAGGTCGTCCCATATCCGTCGCTTCTAACGCAATCTGTAACACGCCCTGTTCCTTTGCATCCTTCACCAGTAAATCCAACGTTTGAAATGCAATTCCCTGTCTTCGATATTCCGGTGCCGTATACATATTCATAATATAAGCCTTTTTACCTGTTGGATTATGGTAGGTCGGCATAACCTGATAAAAACTCACTCCGCCTGCCCCGATAAACTTTCCGTTATCGTACACCAAATATGCAATGTGCTCACCAGTTTCCAATGCGTTCTTATAATACTCATAGGATTCCTTTTCCACTAATGACATATCCTCATCATTCGATAGTTTGTTAGCTGCTCGAAGGACGATAATTCTAGTTTTTACAAGTTCATCTATATCTGCTATGGTTGCTTTTTTATATTCATAGTTTTTCGCCATCACATACTACCCCTCTAGATCTGTTAACCTTTTCGTAAAACAAATAATTCTATTTGCTTCCGCA
>OGEZ01001095.1_pt1 | contig 15760 bp, 8 predicted proteins | sample 1570831 | NCBI WGS metagenome assembly OGEZ01 (sample SAMEA2582059, study PRJEB24529) | metagenome | biome: Human gut stool | place: China | collected 2011
CCCAGCTCGCGAGCCTGCTGTGGCGTAACGACCCGCTTTTGATCATCATGAACCTGCAGATTAGGCCGAATCCCTGGGGTGACGCACAGAAAATCGGGACCGGTAACTTTGCGAATCGCCTTGACTTCTTGAGCTGAGCAGACGACCCCGTCCAGACCGTTTTTTTCCGAAAGCTGCGCGTAATTCTGTACGGCTTCGATCAGGCTGAAATCAACGTGCTGTTCCTCATGCAGAATCCGATCATCAATCGAAGTCAGTTCCGTAATGGCCAGCAATTTAGGCATTGGACAGCCGGCCGCTTTGGCACCTTCTGCCAGCCCCGCCTTGGCTGCCTGCAGCATCTCACTGCCGCCAGCCGCGTGCGTTGTCACAAAGGATACGCCCATCTTGCCAATTGCCGTCATTGCCCGCTTAACGGTGTTGGGAATGTCGTAGAGCTTTAAATCTAAGAAGATCTTAAAGCCGCGCTGCTTGGCTTCTCTAACAATGCCCGGACCAAACGCGTAGTACAGCTCCATCCCAATTTTGACGATCGGCGTGTGATCCGTGTCGTTAGCGAGTTCATCAAAAAGCTTCAATGCGGCCTGCTTCGTGTCAACGTCAATGGCCACCATTGGTTCAAATCGTTCCATTAAAATCGTACCTCATTCAGATCTGTCAGTTTCTCAATACCATAATAATCCATCACCGTCGGCAGCTGGTCAATAATCTTAGGACAGGCCAATGGATCATGGAAGCTGGCCGCGCCAACCTCAACCGCATTGGCACCAGCCATCATAAATTCCAAAACGTCTTCTGGAGTCTCGACCCCGCCAACGCCAATAATCGGAATGTTGGAGAATTGGCGAACCTGGTGAATCATGCGCAGTGCAATTGGCTTTAAGGCTGCCCCGGAAAGCCCGCCTGTGACGTTGGCCAGTTTTGGCTTGCGCGTCTTCAGATCAATTGCCATGCCGGTTAAAGTGTTGATCATCGTCAAGCCGGCCGCGCCACCATTGATTGCGGCTTTAGCCAGCGGAACGATGTCGGTAATGTTTGGCGTCAGCTTAACGTAGACCGGTACGTTGGAAACCGCTACGCAGCGCCGCGTCAAGCGTTCCAACAATTCCGGATCGGTTCCCATTGCCAGACCGCCATGCTTGACGTTGGGGCAGGAGACATTGAGTTCCATGGCACTGACGTAAGGTGAGGTCCCCAGCTTGGCCGCTACTGCTTCATATTCTTCCTCGCTAAAACCGGCTGCACTGGCGATCACTGGCAGTTCAGGATAGTTTTGCGCCAGCCATGGCAGCTTTTCTTGGACCACGTTGTCAACCCCGGCATTGTTCAGACCATAGGCATTCAACCAGCCGGCAGACGTTTCACAGGCCCGGGGAGCTGGATTGCCTTTGCGTGGCTGACTGGTGGTTGACTTGATGACCAAGGAGCCTAATTTGTTTAAATCATAGTTGCGGGCAATCTCTTGACCATACCAGCAGGTTCCGCTGGCAGGAATTACCGGATTCTTCAAATGCAGGCCTGGAAGTGAAACTGATAAACGACTCATAATTTTCCCCTTTCGAAAAAAGCATCAGTTGCTCACTTCAGGAGAGCACTGATGCTTTTTAAGGTCGGTTAAAAACCTCACCGCACCGTTTGACCCTCTCTGGAGTTCATTAAATGGCAACGCTAAGTTAGACTATTCAATTGAGATATCTTCATGACCATCGTATTCTTCGACCGCCACGTGTACCGTTTCATTAGTTGACGTTGGAATGTTCTTGCCGACAAAATCAGGTCGAATCGGCAGCTCGCGGTGACCACGATCAACCAAGACCGCCAGCGAGATGCGCTTAGGCCGGCCCATATCCATCAAGGCGTCTAAAGCAGCTCGTACCGTCCGCCCCGTGAATAAAACGTCGTCGACTAAGATAACGTGCTTATCGTTGATGTCGACGCCGAGGTCAGTAGTCTTGACTTCAGGCTCAACCTTATGATCTGGACGATGACGGTCATCACGATACAGTGTAATATCAAGCGTTCCTACTGGTACCTTGACCCCTTCCAACTGTTCCATGCGCTTGGCAAGACGTTGGGCCAGGTAGACACCGCGCGTTTTGATTCCAACAAAGACCAGGTTTTCGACACCCTTGTTTTGTTCGATAATTTCGTAGGTAATTCGGGTCAGTGCCCGTTGCATGCTTGAACCGTCAACGATTTCATGAGCCATGAAGTTCACTCCTTTATTTTATTTGCTGAAAGAAAAAACGTCTCTTCGCACCAAAACGAGGAGACGCAACATTTATCCGTTCCTTTTCAGCCTCACGGGACCAAGTTAAAGGTGCTCATACTTTATCTGTTAGTGTAACTGCCTCGATTAGCAGTGTCAACCGCCAGAACCAATTCTAATCAAACCATAATAAAAGATCCAACCATCAGCGACGGCTGGACCTGATTGATTAATTTGCCAAGGTCTAGCCCAGCCAAGGGTCATGCAGAATAATCGTCTGTTCACGGTCAGGGCCGACTGAAATCGTAGCCAATGGCGTTTGTGACAGTTCACAGATCCGCTTCAAGTAGTTCTTGGCGTTTTCTGGCAACTCATCATAGCTCTTGATCTGCGTAATGTCGCCTTCCCAGCCCGGCAGCTCTTCATAAACCGGTTCGCAGCGATCCAGTTCAGCCAAGCTGGCAGGGTAGTAGTCGATTTCTTGACCGTCTAAACGGTAGGCCTTGCAGATCTTGACCGTCTTTAAGCCAGACAAGACGTCAAGCAGGTTCAGACTCAGGTAGGTCATGCCATCAACACGACGGGCATGACGCATGGCAACCGAGTCAAACCAGCCAACCCGCCGTGGACGACCGGTTACGACCCCGTATTCATGACCAACTTCGCGAATGTGGGCGCCAATCTCATCGTGCAGCTCGGTTGGGAAAGGACCAGCCCCAACCCGCGTGCAGTAGGCTTTGCAGATGCCAACGACCGTATCGATCTGGTTAGGTCCAACGCCCGCCCCAGTTGGTGCACCGGCAGCTCCAGAATTAGAAGAGGTAACGTATGGGTAGGTACCATCGTCGATATCCAGCATCGTACCTTGCGCACCTTCAAATAGTACTTTTTTGCCGGCATCCAATTCATCGTTAACCAACAGCGAAGTGTCGGTAACGTATTTCTTCAGTTCTTGACCGTACTCGTAATATTCATTAAAGATGTCATCGAATTCGAGCGGTTCAACATGATAGATCTTCGTAAACAGCTCGTTTTTAGCAGCCAGGTTAGCCCGCAGCTTTTCAGCAAAGACATCGCGTTCCAGCAGATCGCACATCCGAATCCCAGTCCGCGCAACCTTGTCCATGTAGGTTGGGCCAATCCCCTTTTGGGTCGTGCCAACCTTCTTGTCACCCTTGGCTTCTTCTTGGCACTTGTCAAGCAGCAGGTGGTAAGGCAGGGTAACGTGGGCGCGGTTAGAGATTCTAAGACCATCCGTGCTGATGCCATTATCGTTTAAGTAATGGATTTCTTCGAGCAGCGCCTTAGGATTTACCACAACCCCATTACCGATCACGGAAAGCTTCTTAGCGCCGAAAATCCCTGATGGAATCAAGCGCAGGGCAAATTTCTTGCCGTCAAAGCTAATGGAATGGCCGGCATTGTTGCCCCCCTGCGAACGAACGACGACATCGGCTTCCTGACTGAGATAGTCAGTCATTTTGCCCTTGCCTTCGTCGCCCCATTGACTGCCGACGATTACTACTGATGCCATTAATTAGTCACCTCATCCAAAATTTCTTTATGAGCACGTACTTACTTAATGATATTATACGATTTACCAAAAATTTGCAAGATATTAACCGAACGTTTTCAAAAAGACCGATTAAAAATGTGCGTTTTATACTTGACGCCATGAATTTGTTTGTGCATAATAGCTAAGGTTTAACGTATTACATTTTTACCAAAAAGGAGCCTTGACTCATGGAAACTTTTGATTACGATGACATTCAACTGGTGCCTAACAAGTGCATCATCAAGAGTCGCAGTGAAGCCGATACCAGCGTTAAGTTTGGTCCCAAGACTTTCAAGATTCCCGTTGTTCCTGCCAACATGGAAAGCGTAATTGACGAGGATCTGGCAATCTGGCTGGCCCAAAACGACTACTACTATGTAATGCATCGTTTCCAGCCCGAAGACCGTGCCGACTTTGTTAAGCGCATGCACGATCGCGGCTTGTTTGCCTCCATTTCAGTTGGAATCAAAGATAGTGAATACGATTTTATCGATCAATTAAAATCCGAACATTTAGTCCCGGAATACATTACGATTGATGTTGCTCACGGACACTCAGATTATGTAATTAAAATGATTCGCTATATTAAGCAACAATTACCTGAATCATTCTTAACTGCCGGCAACGTTGCCACTCCGGAAGCCGTTCGTGAACTGGAAAATGCCGGCGCCGATGCTACCAAAGTCGGCGTCGGCCCTGGTAAAGCCTGCATCACTAAGCTCAAAACCGGCTTTGGCACTGGTGGCTGGCAGCTGGCCGCACTGCGTCTGTGCAGCAAGGCTGCCAGCAAGCCGCTGATTGCCGATGGTGGGATTCGGCATAACGGCGACATTGCCAAATCAGTCCGCTTCGGTGCCTCAATGGTTATGATCGGCTCGCTCTTGGCCGGTCATCAAGAATCACCTGGTCATCTGATCACCATCGACGGCAAGCGCTACAAGCAGTACTGGGGATCCGCTTCCGAAGTGCAAAAAGGCGCCTACCGCAATGTTGAAGGCAAGCAGATGCTGGTACCATTCCGTGGTTCGATTAAAGACACGCTGCTGGAAATGCAAGAAGATCTGCAGTCATCCATCTCATACGCTGGGAGCCGCGACCTTAAGTCAATTACCAAAGTTGACTATGTGGTCGTTAAAAACTCCATCTTAAACGGCGACTATTAATCAATAAGGATCAGTCCAGACAAGGCTGATCCTTTTTTGTTGCAACAATTAAAAACAGCTGGCAGCGGTCAGCAGTAGCATGTACTTTGTCTTCTGCTGCCTCAGCATGACAGCAGCCAGTTTCTCAATCGCCAAGCAGTCGAGATTAATTTTTCAATCTTTGCGAAATTCATCAGCAACTTAGGCAGCTTAACGTGAGCATCGTGGCAAACAATTCATCCACGTGCCTCGTCAACCATTTAATCAGCAATCTTATTTGATTGGCGACCGTTATGCAAAAAATTCTGCATATCATTTATGATAAAAATATCATTACCTACTTTTAAAAAAGTGATGCATAGTAGGTAAAAATCAATGTATATCGAGTTAGGGATCCCTAACACTACCTATAATTTAACAAAGGCCCCAAAAAAGTCGCCCCGCGTTTTGCGAGACGACTCTTTTTGCTATTGGTATTAATGCTTGGGAGACTTACGTCAGTGGATTTAAGGAGTTATTTTGAACTAGCCATCAACGATAACCGTGCCCAGCTTGCCAGCCAAGGCATCCTTCAAACCGCTTAGTGAAGTGATGATAGCTTCACGGTCTGGGTGATCCTTAACAAATGACATGCAGGCTTCGATCTTAGGCAGCATACTGCCGGCAGCGAATTCCTTTTCGTCAATGTACTTTTTGGCTTCGGAAATCGTTAATTTCTTCAGCGTCTTTTGATCTGGTTGGTTGTAGTGAACATAGACATAGTCAACCGCCGTCAGAATGATCAGCTTGTCGGCATCGATGTTGTCGGCCAGCAGTGCACTCGTCCGGTCCTTGTCGATAACGGCTGGCACGCCTTGCAGACCATCATCAGTAAAGATAACGGGAACCCCGCCCCCGCCACCTGCGATTACCAGGTCACCGGCTTCGATCAGCTTGTTGATACTGTCGATTTCCAAGATCCGCTTTGGCAGTGGTGATGGAACAACTTGACGATAGCCACGGCCAGCATCTTCAACAAACGTGTAGCCTTTTTCCTTTTCGATTGCTTCGGCTTGTTCCTTAGTGTAGAAATCACCAACTGGCTTCGTTGGATTCTCAAAAGCCTGGTCCTTTGGGTCAACAGCAACTTGCGTAACCATCGTAACCACGTTCTTGTTCATCCAGCGACGGTGCAGTTCGTTTTGCAGACTCTGCTGCAGGTGGTAGCCGATGTAGCCTTGGCTCATCGCACCACATTCTGGGAATGGGAAGGCAGGTGCCTTGCCATTTTCAGCGGCATAGTTCATCCCCAGGTTGATCGCCCCAACCTGTGGACCATTCCCATGACTGATAACTACTTGATTGCCTGAAGATACCAGGCTGATCAAAGACCAAGCCGTGTTTTTAACCAATTCAAGCTGTTCTTCAGGTGTCTTGCCTAAAGCATTGCCCCCTAATGCAACTACTACTTTAGCCATATGCAGTTCCCCCTTGGTAATAGAATCAATTAATGATGTGGATGTTTAATTATTCACCAAGAGTGGCAACCATAACGGCTTTGATGGTGTGCATCCGGTTTTCAGCTTCGCGGAAGACAACGGAGTGCTTGCTTTCAAAGACTTCGTCAGTAACTTCCATTTCCTTAAGGCCAAACTTCTTTTCGATTTCACGACCAACTTCAGTGTCCAGGTTGTGGAATGCAGGCAGACAGTGTTCGAAGATAACGTTAGGGTTTTCAGTAGCCTTCATAACGTCCATCGTTACTTGGTAAGGCTTCAGCAGCTTGATCCGCTTTTCCCACATGTCGTCGGATTCACCCATGGATACCCAAACGTCAGCGTAGATAACGTCCATGCCCTTGACACCTTCTTTGATGTCGTTGGTTACGACGATCTTGGCACCAGTTTCCTTGGCAATTTCGTTAGCCTTGTCCAGCGTTTCCTTAGTTGGTTCAAGTTCTTTAGGCGTTACAACGTGGTATTCCATACCCATAACAGCGGCACCCAGCATCAGAGCGTTGGATACGTTGTCTTGACCGTCACCAACAAAGGCAAACTTGATGTCTTGGTAGTTCTTCTTCAGAACTTCCTTAGCAGTCAGGAAGTCAGCCAGAACTTGGGTTGGGTGGTCTTCATCAGTCAGACCGTTCCAAACTGGCACACCAGAGTATTCCGCCAATGTATCGACGTCCTCCAATACGCGAGCCGTGTCCTTAACGGATTCCTTGTGGCCAATGTGAGAACCAGATGGGCCAAGGTAAGTTACGTGAGCACCTTCGTCTTTGGCACCAACTTCAAATGAACAACGAGTACGAGTAGAACTCTTTTCAAAAATCAGAGCAATGTTCTTGCCTTCCAGACGCTTGCCTTCATTGCCCGTGTACTTAGCCTTCTTCAAATCTTCGGCCAGATTCAGCATGTATTCCATTTCACGGGTATTAAAGTCAGCCAGGGTTAAGAAACTGCGGTTACGTAAGTTAAATGACATTTTTAAGTTCCTCCTTCTTAATTACAGTCTCTATCATAGAAACCGTTTTCAGTAATCTTCACATTGATTCAAAATACTTCAAAAGAAAAATTTATTTTTTAGGTTATCTTAATCTTGATATATCAAGGAATGTAAACGCTATCTTAGAAATATGCATTAAATCGGTGCATAAAACATCACCGCTCAAAAAGGGATGTTGCTGGTTAAATAAAAATGTTAAAATTCAAGAAGCATCAACAAGTTTCCAAAAACTTCAATTTGAGAACGTTTATGCTTTAGGAGGTATTTTTATGAATTTTTACATTGCTGACGATGATCCGGATACCATTGATCTGCTTAGCGATTTGATTGAAAACGACTTTAACAATTCAATCGTTGGGGTCGCCGATAATCCTCAGCAGGCCTATGATGACCTTTTAAGGCTGCGCGTCGACATCATGCTGGTCGACTATGGCATGCCAGTAATGTCAGGAATTCAGCTGATTGAAAAGCTTAAAGCCGCCAACAGTCAGCCGCATTTTATCATGATGTCTTCGGTAAGCGATGCTAAGACGCGGACGGCTGCCTACCAGGCTGGCATTGACTTCTTCTTAGAAAAGCCAATCAACCTGGCCGAAACCAAGCATATTATTCGACTCATTGCCGGCTATACGCTGATGACCGACAAGCTCAACCGCATCTTTGAGCTGGTTGGCAGCAGTGCCCCCTATCATCTGCCACAGTCTCAGCAGCGGCAACAGGTTGACCGCATCAAATCGATTCTGCGCTTTTTGGGCATCACGGCAGAAACCGGCTGCCAAGACATCATTCGCATTATTTCATTAATGGTGGATCAAAAACTGGGCTTCAGCGACATTGATTTTGCCAGCGTGCTGCATTTTGACGCACACACAAAAAAAATCGTCTTTCAAAGAATTCGCCGGGCTTTAAAAGTCGGCCTCAACAATCTTGCCAATATGTTTTTGGACTATCCGGAAAACGAGATCTTAATGGAATATGCCAACAACCTTTTCGGCTACAAAAACGTACATAATGAAGTACTCAAGCTTAAAGGCGTTCAAAACAATGGCGGCCAGATCTCACTACAGCACTTTTTTGACGGTCTGCTGCAGGAAAGCATCATTGAAAAATAGCCAAAATGGGACTCGACAGCTGCCGAGCCCTATTTTTTAGATCTCTTTTAATTCACGCGTAGCCACCAAATACAGCCACCGGTGCGCAACCTTTTGCCGTTCGACATTCTGCAGTGCGCCAGCGTACAGGTTCAGCTGCCCGCTGTAACGATCAACGATACGCTGCTCAGAACGTTCCTTAAGCGCTGCCGTTGATTGATCAACATGATCGGTCTTATAGTCAAATAGTTCCAAGCCGTCATCACCGACAAAATAGCCATCAATAATCCCGTGAATCAATACGGGAGCATCCTCTTTTTCATCTGCCAGATTCTTAAAGAGCTGGGCGGCATTGATCAGCATGGAAAAAGGAGCCTCACGCCGCAGACTGGCCGCGTGCGCCAAAATCCGCCGACCAAGCTCAGTTTGATAAAAGGCCACGATGCCGTCAATATCAATGGCATCAGCCAGTTCATCCGTGCTTAGCAGCTGATCCATTCTTAGTTGAGCGATCGTTTGACTGACCAGTTTGGCATCTACCTGACCACTGCTCAGATCAAGTTTTTGAAAGACCAGGTGCGTTGCCGTTCCGATTTCAGTTGCCGAGGGCTGATGTTTTTGAGTCGTCATAAACTTAGGCTGGGCAAAATCATCGCTGCGATACCAACCGCTTGTCTTGACCTGCTGCTGATCAAACGTCAGTCGGCCCATTTCACGATCATCAGGGTCCTGGACGGCAAACAGCTGCTTGATGTCGCTGACCGCTTGATAGGCCGTTGTCAACACTGCTTCAGGATGCGGGTATTCCATTTCCACGACCTGCTTAAAGGCCTGCTGCTGGTTAGGCGTCAGCTGGGTTGCCGGCGCGGTCGTCTCCTTAGCCTGTTCGCCACGCTGCGCCGCCAGATCATCAAGCTGTTTTTGAACCTGCGTCTGGTTATAGCGCTGGGCAAAAAAATCACCTGCGCTGGTCTGCCAGGCGGCTTCATCATCGTTGGCTTCCATCCCCAGATCAGCCAGGTCAAAATCAGCTGCCCGCACCATTCCCATGCCGATCCAATCCAAAAACGAATGGGCATTGAGCCGAGCCTGGGAACCAATGACGGCAGTACTGCTCTGCAGGGCTTTTTGCCAAGTCTTGGCGGCCTGCTTCAATCCTGAGCGGCCAGTGCCTTCTTTGTTTTCATTGACTGAGCCTGTAATGATCAAACGCTGCTGAGCTCGCGTCAAGGCAACGTACAAGACCCGCAGATCCTCTGCTCGGCTGCTGGCTCTTTGGGCTTCAATAATCAGGTTGCGCTGCGGCAGGTCATAGAGAATCTGCGGCAATGCATCAGGTGCCTGATCCGCGGCCCGGCCAAGATACTTGATTCCCAAACCCGCGTTGGCATCAATAATCGCCTTGCCGTTTTCATCCTTAAAGCCATGCGCCGTGTCGATCAAAAAGACCACGGGAAATTCCAGCCCCTTGGCACCATGGATCGTCATGACGTTCACGGTATCGCTGGCAAGCTGTGCCGGAGCCTCGCCAAGATCCTGATTGCGTTTTTGCATGCGTTCGACAAACCGAATGAATTGATAAAGTCCTTTAAAGCTGCTTTCTTCATAGCCATGCGCTCGTTCATACAAGGCATGCAGATTGGCCTGCCGCTGCTGTCCCCCTGGCATGCCGGCCACATAGTCCAGATAGCCAGTTTCTTGATAGATCGTCCAAATCAATTCAACCAATGAACGTCGCTGGGCAATGTTATGAAACTCATGCAGCTGGTCCAAAAAGCGGGCCGTCTTTTGATGCAGCACGGCCAGATCAATGCCATATGGGTGATCATCAAGCAGCTTTAAGTCATGGTAGGTCGTCACGAAACGCTCCAATGCCTGGAAATACTGATCATGCCGGTCATTGATGCGCAGATAGGCCATTTCCGGTTCTGTCAGCCCAACGATTGGCGAGCGCAGAACGGCAACCAGTGGAATGTCTTGGTATGGATTGTCGATAATCTTCAACAATGAAACGATCGTCCGTACCTCGGTCGACTTAAAGTAGTTTTCCACGCCATGAACGGTCAATGGAATATTCAACGAGGCAAACTCGTTGACCAGCGTGTTGTTGATTGACTTGGCCCGTTCCAAAAGCACGATATCGCCTGGCTTGATGTCACGATGACCATCGGGAGCGTCGGGATCAAAAATCTGTTCATGATTGTCCAGCATTTGGCGAATCCGCATGCCGACCATCCGCAGCTCGCCTGACTGACGATCAGCCTCATGACTGGCATTGGCGTCGTTGTCCTCAGCATTGGCATCATAGAGCATCACCTCAACTGGCTTGACCTGCTCTTTAGGATACCATTGCGCGGCAAATTTCAAATGAGCAGCCTCATCATAGTCCATCTCACCAACTTGATGATCCATCAGCTGACTGAACAGCAGGTTGGTAAAATCGGTCACGTTAGGCATGGAGCGGAAGTTTTCAGCCAGATTGATCAGCTCGCCTGGCGAATCCGGCTGCAGCTGATCTTCGCTGACAAACGTTTCATATTTATGCAGAAACATCGTCGGGTCAGCCTGCCGGAACCGATAGATCGACTGCTTGACGTCGCCAACCATAAACAGCCGGTTGACACTTGGATCATGGAGCTGCTGGAGGATCTTTTCCTGCAGCGGATTGGTGTCTTGATACTCATCAATCATAATTTCGCGATAGTGCCGCTGCAGATTCTTTAAAGTCTGCTTACCGGCATTCGTATCAACCGTCAGAATCTGGTAGGCATAGTGCTCCAAGTCGGAAAAATCAAGCAGGTGCCGCTGCAGCTTGATCTGCTGATAGTTTTGGCGATACTGCCAGGCTACCTGAACCAACTCATCAACGACTTTCTTGGCCCCTGCCGACAGCTTGATCAGCAGCTTGGCATCCATAAAGTAGTGATCATGCAGGCTTTGAATCTGTTCGCGCAGCTCGTTGCGTGAATCCTTGATTGCATCGTATGCCGCTAATGCAGCCGTTTCATCTTTTTTGGGCCGGCCTTTGATCGTTGGAAACATTTTTTTGGTCAGTTGAGCGCTGATTGCGTCCCAAGTACCGGTTTCGGTCAGTTTCAGCAGCTGCTCTACCCGTTCGGCATCGTCAGCCAGCATCTGCGAAGTCGTTGTCAAGTCTGCTGCCTGAGCCTGATGAGTCAGCGTGACAAAATCAGCATGGATCTGCTTTAGTTCACGCTGCAGAACCGGCAGCAGCTGTTTTTGGTAAAAGTTTGATTTGGTCAGCTCTTCATCATTCAGCTCATATAATTTAGGTAGCTGCCAAAGCCAGGCATGCGGGTCGGCCTGTGCGTTGGCAACTCGATCCAGTTCCATCACGATATCGCTCAATGCGTCATCACTGCGGTCGTTGACGAAATTCATCACCAGCCGCTCAAATGGTCGCTGGCTGGGATCTTCAATCAGCGCGTCTCTGGCATACAGTTCTTCTCTAAGATCATCCCAGACTTGATCTTGCAGCAGCGTCGTCTCGGTTTCATCAGTCAGCAGGCGAAACTGTGGGTCCAGATCAATCAAGTAGTAGTAGCGCTTGATCAGCTGTTGGCAAAAGGCATGAATCGTACTGATGTGGGCAATCGCCAGCCGGTTGATCTGATCGCGCAGATGACGGTTGTTGGCCTCTTTTTCCAAACGGCGCCGAATCCGCTCGCGCATGTTATCGGCGGCTTCGTTGGTAAAAGTAACCATCAGCAGCTGATCGATATTGAGATTCGGATCTTCTTTCAGCATTTTGATAACGCGGTCAACCAATACCGTTGTCTTCCCCGCGCCACCAAAATATCATGGGTTCTGGCATCAATGGCTCGCTGCTGCTGTGGCGTAAACCTGGTATCACTCATGTTTTTCCCCCTGTGATTCTTGTTTCAGCTTTTCCTGCACGTCGCGCTCGGTTAGCAAAACGTCGCGATAGTTCTTTTGATCCAGCATTGGGTCGAAGCGGTAGATGTCTTGATAGTCGCTGTATTGCAGGCCGTCGCGCTTATCAAGCCGATATGGCCGCAAAGACGTGTCCCCCGCAAAAATCTGCGTCGCCGCGTTGACGATGCGTTCCTGATTACGCTGCAAAAGAGCAGCCAGCTGTGACTCATCAACCAGTGCCATGCCGCTGTTGGCCTTGATATTGCCGTTCTTAAAGGCACGCAGGCTCAGAATCTGCGGTTTGAAATTGTCAAAGCCCTGATCCAGATCATTCAGCAATTGCCGATCGTTCAGCAGAACCCCTCGATAGCGATGACTCTTTAATTCTTCAGATGCCAGACTGCCGCTGAGATCCTCCCATTTAAAGACGGGGTTCTGCAGATGCAGGTACAAAGCCCCGGCGATCTTGGCCGACTGCTGATTAAGCTTGAGCTGGTGGCTGAGGCTGTTTAGATATGACAGCATCTGCAGTGCCAAGCCGTCATAGGCCTCGACCAGATTAAACTGCTGATTGCCGGATTTGTAGTCAACCACCATCAAATAAGGCTCCTGATTCAGCTCAACGGAATCAACCCGGTCGATCCGGCCACGCAGATAGACCTTATGACCATGATCAAGCGGATAGATCAATGGCGCAAAACTCTGCTGCCCTTGATCGCTCAAGTCCATCACGCCGAATTTCTGTTCCGTTACCACGTTTTTGGCGCGCGTCAGCTTGGACTGATCACGCAAAACCTTCGTCATCGTTTCGACCAGACGTTCCAGCTGCCGCTTGCGAAAGGCCAGTCGCTGATAGTTCTGCGTTAATTGAATCAACTGTGGCTGCTGATCAAAGGCCCAGGCCATTGCCTGATGGGTGAGACGCTGCAGCTGATCATCGGTCAATTGACGGAGTGCTAAGCCTTGCTCACTAAGCAGCCGCATGAAGCGATCCAAACTGTCATGGAAAAACGTCCCGGATTTATCGGCCGAGATTTCCAGCTCTTCTCGTTTTTGAATGCGCAGGCCATATTTAAGAAAGTATTCATATGGGTTGCGATAATAGTCCTGCAATTGAGAAATTGAGGCATACAGCGTGTCATGCTGCAGTGCGGGTGCTATTTCTCCTGGCCGTTCACCATTCTGCAGTGCCTGCGTTCGTGCATCCAGTGCTTCTGGATCCCATTGACCATACAGCCGTTCTGCCAGATCAGCCGGCAGCGGCGTCGTTTCATTGGTATAGTCAAGACTTTGCGCCGTCCAGTCGTAGCGCTTGACCTTTTGCGCCATCAGTTCGCTTAAAAAGTTCCAGGCCGCGCCCAATGGCTGATGATCATCCAATGCCTGCCGCTTAACCTGCATCAGCGTACCCAATACTGCAAATGGCGCACTGACAAACGGCCAGGCTGCGGTCGCGGTATCCTGTGGCTGAGCCATAAACGGCAGATCATCCTTGAGACGTTTCTTGTCGGCATCCCAGCGATCAAACGCCATCGCCAGATCAATCATATAAGGCGACATACTAAGCGGTTTTTCATCATTGCCGATCTGCGGTGCCGAAATGATCAAACGCTGGCGGCCGCTCATAAAGCCCAGGTAGTTTAAAAACGGCTCGTTGCTCATTTTTTCAACACCGCTGGCTGGCAGAAACTGTTCGTCATCCAGACAGGCATTCAACAGCTCACGATCCGGATCGCTAAGCAGTCCCGTAGCTGACTTGGCTTCCGGCATGACGTCGCTAGTTGCGCCCATCATAAAGACGACCTTGCGCGTAGTGGTTTGCACGATCCCGGTTTCCGAAATCACGACTTGATCCAAGGTTGATGGAATCTGCGAGTATTGCGCGGCCTCAAAACCAGCCATCAATAAATCGGCAAACTCATCAATTAAAAATGGCTGCTGCTGACCTAAGATCTGCACGTACTCATCCAGCAGATTACAAAAGACTTGCCAGACCTGCTGAGGTTCCTGCGCCCTTGCCAGATCAGACCGGCTGTCGGCAATCGACCATTCCTCCAGCCGCTTGACAACGCCGGCATTGACCAAAAAGCCGTACAGTGCCTTGGCTGCCGCCGCGCCGTTTTCTGCCTGATCAAGCTGGCTGAAAAATTTTTGCAGTCCGCTGACGTAATCCTTGACGACGTTTAATGGTGCCGAGGCATACTGATCGCGTTTCTGCATATCCGGATGGTGCCGCAGCTCTTCAGCATCTACGTTGGGATCAAAATGCCACCGCTGACTGCTCAGCCAATCATCACCCGTGCGGCCATATTGGAGACACCAGTTTTCCGTTTGGTAGACGGCCTTTTGGAAATATTTTCGGGTAACAAGCCGGCCCAGATCATCATGCATTTGTTGCGGAATCAGCAATCCTGTCTTCAAAAGGTGCATCACGTCACTGGTTGCAAAATGACGCTGATAGACCTTAAACAGCGCCTCAATCAGATTTACCAAGGGATGATTGTTCATCAAGCGCTCAAGGTCATTAAAAATCGGTACCTCATGCGCTTTAAAAACCGATTCAAGCATCGTGGCATAACCGTCCAGATGGCGCGTCAAAATCAAGAAGTCCCGATAGCGGTATTTACCCGTGCTAACCAGCTGACGAATCTTGGCTGCGATCAGATTCAGCTCCGCCACGCGATTGGGGGCCGTAAAGAACTGAATGCTTTGGGAATCTTGAAGCGGCGCGCTCGGCAGCTCATTCAGCATCTGAGCCTGAGCCGCCAAGACCCGATCCAGCACCTGCAGATCCGCAGTAACACGCGGCTGGTCGGCCATTACGTCTGCCAGCTGCTTGACGCCCGGCGTTTGCTTGGCGAATTTTGCCAAGCGATAGTACTGACGCCCTGATTCATAAAACAGATTATGCTCATCTGGCAGCTGATTTTGGTATGGGCGATCCAAAACCAGCGCGATCGTGGTCGCCTGGGCATTTTTGATCAGCGCTTGTACGATCTGCAGCTCACGAGCCGTAAACTGCGAAAACCGGTCCAGATAAAAATAGGCGTGTGACAGATCCTTTTGCTGCAGATACTTCACCAAAAGCGCGTCAATCTGACTGATATCTTGATAGTCGCCCAGAGCCTTCACGAATTCGCCATACACCAGAAAAATGACTTTAAGCTTAGCCTGCCAGACATCATCTAAGATCTGACGATTGTCTTTGGCCCAGGTCTGTGCACGTTCCATAATGGCCGCATAGTCAGTCGGTGCGATCCGAGCCGTCTGCAGTTCGGTCAGCTGCTGTGTCAGTTCCTTGATAAAACCTGGCCGCTTAATTTCGCCGGCAAACATCTGCATTTCATTTTGATGCTGGTTGACGATCTGAGCCGTCAGC
>OGEZ01001098.1_pt1 | contig 15721 bp, 20 predicted proteins | sample 1570831 | NCBI WGS metagenome assembly OGEZ01 (sample SAMEA2582059, study PRJEB24529) | metagenome | biome: Human gut stool | place: China | collected 2011
TATTAACAATTTGTGCTGTTGCTCCATTTCTTACAGGACTACAATTCATTACCAATACTTTCATTTTGACCTCCGTTTTCATGTACCATATTTTATATGATATCACAGAATCATTACATCATCAATAACAATCGCAACTTCTTGCGATTGTTTCCTGATTTGCAATATATAATTCAGGTACGTAAAGTGAATCGGGGATATGCAGAGGAATCATCTCCCTCTGCCCCTATTCCACATCTTATCTTCCTCCTTATCTTTGCCAGCATCTCTACCGACACTCTCATCATAAATCCTCTGGAACTCCTCATAAAGCTCGTCTCCATCTAGTTTTATCCCCAGCCTTCTCATTACATCCGAGAACAACCTTATGCTTCCACTAATATTAGCAATATCAAATCCGAATATATCTGCCTTAACAGAATCACTGACATTCTCGTAATCACCAAGTTCTGATATTTTCCTAACAATCCAGTCAGCTTTGTCCACAGGTTCAGTTTCTCTAATTTCCACAAATTCATTTTTATCTGTTACATCAGTCATACTTTCACCAACTCTTGCCACATTCACGTCAGACAAATTAAGAATCTCTGGTATTTCTATCACCCTTTGCATTAGCAAGTTTTGCCATCTGGTTAATATTGTTAGCAACACCTGCAACAATCCGTATTACTCTTGCCCTGTCATCTGGATAACTACTATCAATGTTTCCGCCTGTCCTGATCAATTCCCTAATATATGCACTTGCTGTCATTCCTGTTCGTTTAAGTGCCGCTTTAAGAATATCCATATCTTTCTCTGACAGTTTCACAGACACCTTGTAATCTTTCCTGTCAGATTTGTATCTTCTCTTTCCATCTGTCATACATTTCTCCCCTTCTGTAGTTTTCTAATGCTGTATAAAACCAATCTCTTTTTATCTGTACCATTGCTTTTTTCTTCCTTTCTAAACGTAGTGTTCACTGGTTTTGCAAGATGCGGAAAAGGTCGGACCTTTTCCCGAAAAAATATAAACGCATCAGCGTTTACATGATTTTTCGTCTTGGCAGGAGCACCTGCACCCTGTATATGATATGTGGTGGTTAATGTACCACCACAATTATGGGTATGGTGGCTGAGGTTCCACCAGATTTGAAAAGTAGTGGTACTTTTTGCCATCACTTTGCTGTTTTGGTGGCATTTTCCGCCACCACTTTTCCATTTTGATAGCAATTTCCGCCACCATAACTTTTTCTCACTGATTTGCGTGGGGCACTTTTTGCCGTCACTTTGCTGTTTTGGTGGCACTTTTTGCCCCCACACCGGTTTCACCTATTCAATTGTCTCTTTCACCATTACATCTGCATCCAACATCACATTTTCTGCTATCTCAGCACCATCTTCCGGCAATTCGTTTGTTTCTGGCTGTATATCCACTTCATCCTGATTGCTTATCACAGAATCCTCAACTGCAGCTTTATAATCCTTTTCTTCTGCAACCTTACTCCGGTTACGCTCCGGCTCATAATCCGGATTGTAATAATCTTCATAACCATAGATTTTCTATTCAAAGTACTTCCTTGGATATTTGCCCCGCATGGTGAAATAACCTTTTGCTTCAAACTCTGCATTATATTCCTTTATAATTGCATATGCCTTTGTCATCCCGATACCAAGCATCTGGCTTGCTATGTATGGCAGTCCACCTTTTATAAAATCATTAAAAAACATAAGTGGAATATAAGAATTGTGCGTGATATAATAGAAAGTAAATTTTGAAGTAGGAGAATGGAATATATGAAGTTAACACAGAAAAACATAGTTATTTTATGTTGCTCACTTGCAGTGATATATGCAGTGACATTTAGTGCAAGATTCATTACATATATAGGTGCACCTGTATTTAAAATTGTTTCTAAAGTAATCCTAAATCTGTTGAATGAACTTATTGCATAGATTGCAATGAAATTAGCAGGTATGAAAGTTTCTCTTGACCTCAAAAATAAATATCAATATCGGACTGGTGTTATGATTGCACCCGTTCTAAGTGTTGTGCTTGCTATTATACCTGCTCTTTGTGGCTTTTCGCTGGTAGGAAATCATATAGATTTTTCGGGGTTCATCCTCATCTATGATTTGTTTTTCTATATGTTAATTATTGGTCCGGTAGAAGAATTTGTGTTTCGAGTATATTTACAAGATACTTTTGTAAGTTTCTTTGAAGAACATAAGTGGTTGGGTGTTGTAATTGCATCTTTCTTGTTCGGATTGTGGCATATCATCAATGGAAATGTAGTACAGGTATTATTCACATTTGGCATCGGTCTTGTATTTGGATTTGCTAAATACAAAATTAAAGGTTGTGGATATGTAGGTGTGTCTGTTGCTCATGGATTATATGATTTTTTGAATACTATCGTGAGAATGCTTATTGTTTAATTAAATTCAATATGCAGGCATATCAAAATCTTTTTTGAAAAACTGTAAACTTTGAATTTTACGTGCCTAAAGTAATGTAAATATTACTAGACAGATTTGTCTAATAGCATAAATACGGCATTTTCTCGCTTTATGTCGTGTTGTATATTTGCTCATTAAGTTAGTCTGTTGATGAAAGGAGGCAGCTAATATGGACCAAAAGAAAATAGGAAGTTTTTTGAAAGAACTTCGTAAAGGAAAGGGAATTACACAGGAAGAATTTGCGGAAAATCTAAATGTATCTGGAAGAACTGTATCTCGTTGGGAAACTGGGACTAATATGCCAGATATTAGTCTATTAGTTTATATTGCAGAATTTTTCGATGTAAGTATTCCTGAAATCATCAATGGAGAAAGGAAAAGCGAGATTATGGAAAAAGGAGAAAAAGAAGTTGCAGAGGCAATGTCTAATTATGCAGGTGCAGAAAAGTCAGTAATATTAAAGAGAGTAAAATTGATAAGTATCATAGGGCTGATATCTTTAGTTATAGGATTAGTTATGGAAGCAATTAATTATGATTCTATGATTCCAATATATGAGTGTATGAAAGGAACATGTTTAGGCTTAGGCGTTGGAGCATTGGCTACAATGGTTCTTTATACAACAGGTGTACTTGAAAAAATAAAAAATAGAAAGTCGAAACAAATGAAAATAGTATCAATCTTTTGTTTCGGAATAATATCAATATGTATTATTGTATCTTTGATATTAACAATTGTTTGATGTAGAATTCTTGAGTTAGATATAAACATAAAATATACCGAATACCGGAAAAAGGACAATAAATAATGACAAGCTTACTGTAAAAATTTTTCCAAATTAGCGAAACCTCTTGAATTATCAGACATAAAATGATAATATCTAATTAAACAGAAAGCACCCACTCCAAAGGTGGATGCTCCGAGTTTAGGTTAATGAATGTCCTTAAGGACACCGCCTATCCTGTTGGCAGACAGGATAGGCATTTTTATTTTCGCTTGTTTCTCTTATTCGAGAAAGGCAAGCAACGCTACAATCAAGCTACCAAAGGACATCAACAATGCTAATATCCCAATGAAAATCGAAATGATCTCATAAGCCGTCATCGGCGCCACCTCCCTTCCTATGTATTCCGGTAGACCGGTATCATAAAACTCGGGAGGCTACCTCTACGCTCCGCTCCGGTCGGCGCTAAACAAGCGTCCCCCGGACGCTTAACGCCCTGTCATGGGTACTTTCCTTACATAATATCCTAACATAAGAGCTAATACTTCTGCAAGGATATATAACATTTTTTATTTGAGTATTTGCAATGTTCTCTCAAGAGTTTTTCAAACTATGGCTATTCTGTAGCAACATTTGTCCCAATCGGGATAATACCCTCGAGAGCAGTGATTCGTTGGAACACTGAACTTGATACAATTTAACCTTATTTCCCCTAGGGGTGTTCAAAGGGGGTTCAAATGAACACCCCTTGAGAAATGGCACTCGCAGGCATAAAAGAAGGCAGACGGTCTCGTTATAAGACTACCTGCCTGTTGATTAACTATTCAATATCTCTTGTTTTTTCCGTTCAAATTCTTCTTGGGTCAAAACACCTGCATCAAGCAAACTTTTAACCTGTTGCAATAATTCCATTTGTTCTTTAACAGACATTTTGGGTGTGTTAATGTTTGGTTGTTTTTGTTCACCTAATGCCCTTTTCTTTGCATCAATCATTACCTTTTGCTGATTAACCCTATTCTGAAATATAGAATTTTTTTGTTCTTGAATTTCTTGCTTTTTTCTTTTTTCTTCTAATTCTTCTAATTCTTTCCGTTCAGCATATGTCATCTTGGTTTTTAATCCAAACTCCTCTCTAAATTCATTTCCCATTTCTGTAAATTCATCCTGTATATCTCGAACTCCAATATCATCCAAGAACTCATCCATCATACCTGATAAAATGCCTTTTTTCTTCTGTTTCCCCATTGCCTTTGTAACCGCTTTTGTTACACCTGTTGCTGTAAAATTACCCGACTTTATCAAGTTCTTTGCTGCCATACCAGCAATTTCTATTCCCGAACCTCCTGCAGTAGGCATCTCATCTTGAGCTTTTGATCTGAGTTCCAAAATTCTATCAGTATCTTTCGCTTCAGTAACAATACTCTGATAGTAATTGAAATCATAATATTCTGCATCAGAACCCATTTGATCATTTATTGCCATAATTAGAACCTTTAATTCATTTTCATTTCCAGACTGCAAAGCAAAATCCTCCACTTTGCCGCCTATATATAATTCCAACTGTTTTTCTCCATTGGATGCTTCACCTTGAACTGCTTGATTTATGATAGAATAATCATAACGTTCAATTCCCTTAAAATTATTTAGCATTCCATACTTTTCTAAAATAACACTCTGATTTGTTATTGTTAAGACATGTGTATATGCTCCCCAAAATCCATGACGTACACATGATACTTTATAAACTATCTTTTCTCCTGAATTTAATGCATATTTTTGCTTTGCCATATATATGTACCTCCATAATAGTATCAGGCTGTTTAGCCTATATAATACCATGTAAATTTTGCGAATAATTATGTTAACTGTATATTACTTAACACATCTATTATACCTTATATTGGCAGATTAGCATATCCATTTTTGTCATATTTCTGCAATATAAAAGGTCAAACCCGTCAAGCTCGATGGTTACTGACGAATCTGACCTTTTATAATCAAATTTCTGTTTTTTTCTTCTATATATAATATGTGTCAAATCAGGATCTAATTTATCTCGTTTTTATTTCAAATCCGTTCTTGAAGATGAATCGTATGTCATCCTTGTCATTTACCACCACTTCCTGCACAAGGCTGCTCCAAAGTCCCTCATCGAATTCTTCTACCAAAGCACCCTGCTTTCTCTCATATTCATTCTGGTCAAGTGCCGTCCGGCTGTTCTCTGCTATGGCTGTCTGCATCTGCTCTACACTAATTATACATTACTCTCCCCACAAATAGAGCCAAACTAGAGCCATTTGATAAAACAAATGCCGGAAACCCGCATAAATACAGGCTTTCGGCATTTTAGTCCGTTATTCAAACTCGGCGTGGTTTTCGTTATTATTAACTATATTTATTTAAGTTTTGTGCAAATACACGCCCTTTTTCACTTCAATTACATCAATTATTCTGGCTTACTGATTTTCTGTTGCCAAAATGTTGCCGCTATATATTTCTCCTTTACTGATTCAATCTATTCATAATTTCTTTACCTAAATCTGTCATTTTAATCATTTCAATATTATCTTTCCCAACAAAGCTATTTATTAAACCTAATTGTTCATATTTATTTCTTACAATTAGCGCATCTTGAGTATCTACATAATAGTCTGGCACAAATCCACTCACTGCTTCTTGAAAATCTGATAGTTTTTTAATACCTGTAATTCTTAATGAAACAAATTGATATAGCTTATCAAGTGTTGTAACTACTTTTTTCTCATGAATCACCGTATCCGTTGTGAAAACATAAACCCGTTCTGTATAGTGTAAGGTTATCTCCTTTCTATAGAACATGGTATCAAAGTCTATTGACTTATCATCATGTGACTCTATACCCTTTCGTAAATCTTCATTTTCTTTTCTTAACAAATCAATTTCTTTTAACAGTCTTTCTTTTTCCACGTCATTGCCTCTATGCCATCCTGGACGCTTTATTTCATTTTTCGCCTGCATAATTGCAATCGCAATTTTTCCCATTAGTTCTGACTGATCTCTCCAAATACTTGCCAGTCTATTTCTCATAGCCTTACTTTTAAATTCAGCCAGCTTACCTCTTTTTATATCATCTTTTTCCTTTTTTTCATCATCAATTTCTACTGAATCATCCAACGCAAACACAAGAACAGGAATTCCTTTATCTATTGCATAGTTATATTCCATCTCAGTATAACTAATCCCTGTTGTCCCATTTACTGACCCGTACCGTCGCCCCAAAATTAAGACATAATAATCACATAAATCAATTACTTTTTTTATAACATTAAATTGTTCATCATCTGTTGCGACAAAATTTTCCATCCCCGCCGGAATACAATCCGCCATAAGCAAAATATCCAGCACCTGCTTTCTTTCGTTCATCAAATCAGAATATGTTGAACTTATAAAAACTTGATACTTTATGTTATCCATTAATTTTATCCTTTCTTAAATGCAAAGTTGGCAACAAAATAATCTAACAATCTCTATATTTGATATAATAACATATATAGCATGCCCCCCTAGACTACCTGCCATATAAAATAAATGATGCAGTATTATACTATTCAAATTTAGCGTGTTCTTTATAAAACTTGACTGTATTTATTTGATTTTTATGCAAATACACGCCCTTTTTATTTCAATTACATCATGTATTCTGACTTACTGGTTTTCTGTTGCCAAAATCTTGTCATTAAGTTTTGCAAAATCTTTACTTTCCATTTTGAGCTTCTTTTCGAATTGTTCCTATCTTTTTATCACTACGAGTATCACGTCCATCTTTATTTCGGATTGTTCCGGGTGGTAAACCATGCTTTTTTTCAAATGTCCCCACTGTACAATCACTTCTTGTTTTTCTCATAGCATTGCCTTTAATATAACTACAACTCTTTATTCATTCTTCTTACAATCAATTCAACATTATCAATGCAATTCTGTCTATATTCTTCTCTTACTGCAACCCTTTTTCCCATTAAATCCAAACGCCCCGATTTTAATTTTTGCAAAGGACAACCTCTCGCAGCAGAAACAACTCCTGTTGTCTGGAAATCTCTTACATCAATAATTCCTTCACTTAATGTATCAAAAGCAAATATATTTGGGTACGTTTCTAGTAAAGACAACACATCTTTATCAATTTCCTGTAATACTGTCGCATATGCTGAAGCTGCCCCCATGTATTGGGTCAACCTATTTTTCAGTATCATATAAACTTTTGGTAATGGCATATTTACTTCTTTTAATTTTTCCGCAAAAGCATATTTACTATATATTTCAGATGGTAATTTTAATCCATAAATTAAAGAAAAAGCATTCTGTATCGCTCTTCGTGATGAATCATCTGCCATCACTGGTAACACTACTTTAGTTGAAGTAGCAATGGCTATCTGGGTATACATTGAAAAACTAGGATTGGCATCCAAAAATACTATATCATAATCTTTCTCAATCGGTTGTACAAAATCATTTAACCAGTTTATGATCGCCACCCATGTATTTGTTCCCGGTATCTGATTGTTTGCTAATGTAGAAATCGCATTAGATTGCAATTCCAACATGGCATCTCCACAAAGTAAGTCAATATTATCCTCTATGTACGAATTATATTGATGAGGTTTAGTCAAATAATCTTTGGGATTAAAAGAGGGAGCACTATAAGGTGCTGGTAGACGTAACTGAAAGTATCCACCAATTGTCGCTCTAGGATTTGCCCCTTGCCTCATCAATAAAACTTCACTACCACCTTGGTTTAATCCTCCTAATAGAAGTTCGGATAAATTTGCTTGAGGACAAACATCTATAACTAGTATTCGTTTATCTTTGTTTTGAAATGCATATTCATTAAGCAACTGAAATGCTAATGTAGTTTTGCCCGTTCCACCTTTATTATTCCAAAAAATAACTCTTTCCAATTTCAAATCACCTCTTATCTTCTACTACATCTATAGCCATAGTATATGTACAAAAATTCCTTTTGTCAAGTACATTTTGTACATTTTATTGTATTATTTTTACTTCTTATTGTTGTAATCACCTTAAAACCCATCTTGCAAAATATCTAATGCTATTTCCTTAGCTTTATTTCCGGAAACCTGATCTCTATGTTCACTATCATTTAAATATATAGCAATGTATCTCCGTTCTCCACTTGATTCAGAAAAACCAACAAACCATGCTTCTCCATTCCCACTTCCTGTTTTTCCATAAATTTTCTGGGAATCGTTTTCATCCACTAACATTATTCTTTTCAAAATCTCTATATTTCTGCTATCGTAATCACTATGAATCGGTTGATGCGGTCTGGTTCTCCAATTCATATATGCTGTTTTATCTATATCTACATTATATGAAAAAATTTTTTCCATCTATTCACCCACTTTTTAATACTATAAATATAAATTACTGAACTCCCTAAATGTTATAAAATATCAACCAAATACCTTCCATCAATTAACGAAAACACTACTTTACATGGGAATAATCTTTCACCCATATTAGCCATTCCAACTACATTTATTGTCCATTCTCCATAATCCTCCGGCAACCTATAACATATCGGCTTATCATTTTCAGAGATTGTTACTAATGGAGTTCCATTCTGTGAAAATCCAACTGAAAGAACATAGAATTCATGTCCAACATTTATCCCACTCTTTATTCTGCAATTTTTCTTTATATACTTCCGATTTACAAAGAGTTTCTTTTATGATATTCTTCACATATTTAGCAGTCGTCTTTTCCTTTAATTCCCCAAGACAACAAATAAAATCCAAATCATAATCCGCTTCTTTAGATTCTCTATATGGACGAACAACTGTACCTAGGCTAAAAGAACCTTGTGGAAAAATATCACATTCTAACCCTTGTTCCTGCAAATATGTACCAACGGCTTTGTATTTATCCGTTGCGTTTTTATACATAGTTGGTGATATATCCAATCCTTCAATCAATTTTAATATATCCTGTTGTCTTAATTCTGTCTTTCTCATATAAATCCTCCTACTCTATTTGTTCATTAATCTCATCAATCCACCCACTATCATCACTCTCAAACAGCTTTATGAACTTTCCAAAATTACTGCTACCAGTAACAGAATCATCCGAATCCAAATCTTTCACTCGTCGGCTCATATCTTTGTAATTCTCTACAGTAACATACTTCATAACCTCATTGATCTGGTCTGCCCTTCCTTTGTAATTCTCTACTCCGGTATATTTCTTTATCAAAGGAGCATTCACTGGTTTTGCTGGAGATTTCAGATTTTCATCGGTCCAATGTTTAGATATAATCTGCATCGTACATGGATTACCAAATATAATCACTTCATTCGCTGCACTATCCACACCATGAAATTCATTAATTTTGCGTTTAATGTCCTCATATTGCTCGTGAGGCTTCTTCTCTGTATCACAAAATACAAGTACAAGTTCATCTGCTCCATTTTGATATCGGTCCTGATACCTCGCTGGGATATTACCATTTCCACCGGCATTGACCAATGAAATATCATATTGCTCATTCCATACTTTTAAATTTTTTAATCGATTTAGATACTCATATTCCTCATTACCTTCACAGATAATACAGATTTTATGGTTATCCAAAAACTTAGGGAGCTTATTTGGCATCGGCATCATCCCCCTTTACACCACTTTTAATACTAAGCAATGAGTTAATCAATTCAGGATCAGGCAAAGCTCCAAGCGCACCTTTCCGATATTTTTCCATAACATCTGTCGTATCTCGTACGCCCTGCTGTGCTGTAAAATCTGCAAGTGAATATACATACACACCTTCTTCATCCTTATGAACAAACCAAATCTGCTCCTTTCGAAACATTCTCTTGCAATCCATAAGATTTATATCATGTACTGTAAATATCATCTGCGCACTTGTATTTAATTCATTATTAAACATCGCAACAATCGCCCTGGTAAGCTTAAAATGAATACTGCTATCCAACTCATCCACGACTAAAATCCTGCCTTGTTCAAGTGCTTCAATTACATAGCTGGCAATAGCTGCAATCTTCTTTGTTCCTGTGGAGTCAAACATCATACTTGGCACATGGACTCCCTTATAAGTAGAAACCAATCTGATTTGATCCATAATGTTCTCTGGAATATCAAGCACTTTCTCATCTGGCTTTTCGTCACCTTCACCAGTTTTCAGCTGTATCTTATCCATATCCACATATTCAAAATTATCCATATATAAGTCAGCATTTTTTATGAACTCAACAACCTTTTGCTGTAACTGATTCTTATTCTTCATAAGTTCAATCGTGTGCTGCATAGGTATGTTATTCATATTGATGATATCAATTTTTTCTGCGAATCCGACAAGAATCTGCTTCATCTCGTTGATATGTTCGAATTTACTTGAATCTACCACATAGCATAACAAATTATTCTTCGATACAACTGAAATCATATTCTGAACAGATTCATCAATACACTCATATATTTCACTAACAGTATCTTTTTTTAACCAACAAACTTCCTTTTCGTTGTTGTACTGATCTTTAAATATCTCCGAAAATGACTCATATATATATTCTTCTTTTTCTGCATCATACTTAAAATCATAAGAAAACTTTCTTCCAGATGCCATAAATGTAACACCTAACTCGCATACATCACTATCCGTAAATATATTTGGCATCAGTCCATTCTTCTTATTTAAAAGTACATTTCTTATTGCCCTAATGCACTTGATTAGACATGTTTTACCAGCATTGTTTGGTCCATATATTCCTACCGTTTTAAGGACATTAAAATTATTCTCTTTGTGAACATTTGCTCCAAATTTTTTATTTCGCATATCTGCTTTCATTGAAAATGTAATATCATCCTCAAATGCATAACAGTTTTTTGCTCTTACCTCTATAATCATGGCTCATTCCTCCAAGTCACTTTTTTTCTTTACTTATCATTATTATATCATTAACTATTTTTTATGCAACTTTTTTCCACAAAATATAATTCAGAGATTAATTAAATTTAAAATAGCAAAAAGGACAGCCTCCCAGCCGCCCTCTACATCACACATACGCCACCTCCCTCACCACAATCTCCTCCGCACAAGCAATCCCCTTCTTCAGACGAAGTAACTATTCCTTCAAACTTATCTGTCTTATATAATAACACTATATATCTTGTTTCTTCATCCTTCATCCAGTCTTTTATCCCACAAAGTTTTGGTTCTGAAATTTTCAATCCAGTTTCTTCCCACACTTCGCGTATCACAGCATCTGTAAATGATTCTCCTCTTTCCACATGTCCTCCCGGAAATGTTATTCCAGAGTAATCGTCATCAGTCTTATCTTGGACAAGTACCCTAGTATTCTTATCCATACAATCAAGAACATACTGTATATTCCCCATATCCAGCTTGAGAAACTTACCCTTAACTGCTTCATAGGGATAATCTGCACCTGCGATACGAACCGTCTTTCTCTTCACGCTTACAGTTTCTACTATCAGATTCAGAATCTCTTCAATTACATCCTTTTGGTAGGAATTGTCCCTCAGGAGATATTCATACTCGATATTTTCTTTGATGATATCTGTGTAAGCCTCCATCGTATCCATCCCATCAGGCTCCGACTCTTGATAGATAGATTGATTATTTAATCCCTTATTATTAGATTTTTTATTAGTTACTTTTTTATTATTTAATTGTGACCGGTTTTCGGCTACCGGTTTAACGGTTGCCGGATTATCCGATACCCGAAAATCGGGAAACGGTGAATGTGGTGTCTCATATACCTCAATGACATTTTCTCCAAACACACCACCCTCACCACGGCTCTGCTCCTTACTCAGGTACCCGAATCCCTGCAGACTGTCGATACTACTCTTAATCGAGTGCTTTCCGTCCGGAAGTATCTTTCTAAGTCCTGCCGTTGTGAAATCCCAATTGTCCGGCAGGGATAACAATGTCAGCATCATACCTCTGTCCCTTAAGCTTAAAGCCGGGTCCATTGCTATCCCCTTGTAGACGTTTACGTAGTTACCTTGCGTCTTGTTCTTTAAAACAGGCATCTTTTCATCATCTCCTCTCTTGAAAGAGGACACTTTTTATGCTATGCTCTCCTTGACTACGATGCATATAGCAATATATGTGTCCCGGGCTCTTGTTGGCGCAAGAGCCTTTTTTATTGCTCTTTCCCATGCCTATCTCCTCATACACGCTTCTTCGTAGTAAATACGATTGATTTTACCGCTCATAGTTAATAAACGGGGATTCTCGGACTTCATCTGTTCGGACAGCTGCTTAATGATGGCATATCCCTTGGAACGACTACATCCCCAATCTCTACATACCTCTGCAACATCTACATATGCAGGTCTGATATCTGTATCTACCGTAGATTTCCCTCCTTTCTAGTTCATAGAACCTTTTATGATTCTATGAAATAATTGTATTATAAGAACCTTTTCGAGTTCTGTCAAGAGTTTTACAGAACTTTTTTTGGTTCTTTTCTTTTTTCGCATTCTGTGGTACAATGAATAAAAAATAGAAGAGGAGTTGAACTTCCATGACACAAGGTCAGAGAATTCGCTTTGTTAGAGAATTCAGACATATGACACAAAAAGAGCTGGGACTGGCTTGTGGCTTCCCCGAAGCATCCGCAGACGTCCGCATACGCCAATACGAAAGTGATCAGAAATCACCTAAGAAGGATGCCCTTGAGCTTATTGCTGCAGCTCTGAGAGTAAATATCTATTCTTTGAATAATTACACAACTGCAAATGCTACCGATATTTTGGAAAGCCTCTTTTGGATGGAAACTTTCGGTCTTTTGGAGTTGTTTAAACTTGAACAGGTGCGAGAGCCGGATGAAGATTGGGTTATCAAAGGCTCTTACAACGAACCTAACTATTTCCAATACCATGCTCCCATCGGAATCACAGTGAAATACAATCTTGTAAATGAATTTATGCAGGAATGGTATACCCGATATGTGGAGTATCATCAGAATATTATTTCTAAAGACCAGTACACGAACTGGAAATTGAACTGGCCTAATTCATGTGATAGCACCAAGACTGACCATGTAGATTGGAAGAATGTTTAAAACATACACTCACTAACAAATAAACCACCTTCAAAAGGAGAAACTATGAATACCGTTAACGACAGGAAATTAGTAGGTGGAATGATTAGCAGTATAGGATTTTCTCAGCAAGACTTCGCTAGCATAAAGTATATTTTTTTTTATCTTAGCAACGGTCTCAAAGAAATATCCTTTGAATCAGATGATGATTTCTGCCTAGTTTTAACCGATTCAAAAAGAATAAAAGTTCAAGTAAAGATAAACACATTGACCATTCCGTTTGCAAGAGAGTTATCTAAAAACATATCATATACTGACCAAAACATAATCATTGGATCAAGCTATGATGATTCGTTTCGAAATGTCCTACAATACAAAGATAGACATTTAAACAATCTCAGTGGAGAATTTTACGATGATAAAGGCAAACTATATTCTGATTGGGAAATGTACTGCCAAGGAATCAATATTGACTCAACCTTTTTACTAAATTGCGATTTCGATATTATAGATGGAGTGAATCAATTCGCAATTGCAAGAGATGCAATTAGCCAATGGGCCGAAAAACAAAAACTAATCATTGATGTCAACACGTTAATAAACGAATTAAAGTCCGTAATATCCGACAAAAGATGTAAATGCGGCCATTTATCTATAACGGAAATCCAAGATATTATTTTCAAACATCATAATACACGAATTGAACTATATAATAATACTGCTGATTTAAGATTAGTTACAGAGGTAATTGAGGAAATTATACGCAATAATCCATTTTTCGAAAAAGAAATATTGCCAATAAAATACTCCATAGAAAACCATCATTATGTTGAAGCTAGAAGTAGAATAGAAGAATGTTTATTTAACCATATACTTGAGGCAGACCTTACACGATTATATTTATGGATACTAAACGTGCTTGGCGAACATTCATATATTATCTCTCTTAAATCAAAATATTATCTCAATGATATGTTCTGCTATCTCGAATTTGCCAAAGCATATTACAATTTGAAAGAATGGAATGAAGCTAGAGCATGTTTAAATGAAATTGATAAAAAAGTTTGGGATGAGAATATATTCTTTTTGAGTGCCTTAATTTATCATGATTCAAAACAAGACAATGAAGCACAACAAGAATTGTTGAAATGCCTCGAGCTTAATGATTCTTTTATAGATGCCTTGATAATGCTTGGCACACTGACATCTATAAGCAATCCTGACGAAGCAATAAAAAGCTTCGAAAAGGCTTTATTAATAGATGAGAATTGTTCCGCTGCATATTATGGACTAGCTGTGCTCAGTGAAAACGCATTCGATTTTGAAAGCGCACTAAATTATTATAATGATTATGCCACTAAATGCACTGATGAAATATCAAGTGAAATAATGGCTAAAATTGCTGCTTTTAGTTTCATATGTAATAAAGACCATTGGGAATTGCTTTTTCAGAAATGGAATATGCTCTTTAGAAAACAAAAACAAGCTTCTGGAGAAAAAGCCGTGTTAATGCCCGTTATTGGTTGGGAACAATCTTACATATTTTTACTGATTTCAAAAACGGATGGTTTTACTATCATTTGTGGTGATACTACTATTTTTGAATATCAAGAAGGTAAAAATGAAGCTCGTTCATCAATTGGATTAGTTCTTCCCCATATAGGATTTTCAATGCACAAATTTGTCAACGAAAATAGTTTCAATCCTGTGCGAGCAAGTGATAGATATAATATGGAAGAAGCCGCTCTTCCTGCAATAATTAGAGACTATACTAGTCTAGAAGGTTATAATGAGACGTTATCAAAATTATTAAAGACTGGTAAATTACATCTTAACCACGAGTTTGGCAACAATTCTAAAGAATATATAATCAACGATGATGATATCACTATTGAAATGAAAATAACCGGTTCTGAATTAATTGGTAATATCATTATCGGGGATGTTCTTATGAGAGTATGGATTGACCCTATTGGAAACGGTTTTCGTTCATTTAAGAAGCAACTCTCAAGAGATTGCTCTTTTAACGAAGCATGCATTGTAATGAAATGCAATAATCATGAGAGCACGCTGACATTCAAAAAGAAAGTAATCCACATCATTTACTGTGATTAATATTCAATTAGACATTATCCTACATGCCGCAGATACACTCTGCGGCATGTAAAATATGCAGACTATTCTTCTGCGATTACTGTGCACCAATTACAGCCTTAATTCTCCTAACGCCTGCAGAAGATGCTTCTTCTTTTAAGATTTTAAATGAAACAAGTTCTCTGGTATTCTTAGCATGTGGCCCACCACATATTTCTTTAGAATAGCCAGGAACTGTATAAACCTTTACTATCTCTCCATGCTTACCGGAGAATACACCAACAGCCCCATTTTCATATGCTTTCCCCGGTGTCATTTCTTCTAAAAGTAAGCGCATAGTTTTAGGGCGTACCCTATAAATGAAATCTGACACCCCGCGCTA
>OGEZ01001103.1_pt1 | contig 15653 bp, 19 predicted proteins | sample 1570831 | NCBI WGS metagenome assembly OGEZ01 (sample SAMEA2582059, study PRJEB24529) | metagenome | biome: Human gut stool | place: China | collected 2011
CAGCATCCCGAACAGGATCCCCAGCACCAAACTGTACAGCAAGGAGAGCACCGCAATGGAGATGGTCTCCACCAGGGATGAAAGGATCAGGTCCATATTGGAGAAGTCCAGATGGAAAAGGTCCCAGAAAACCAGCCCGATATCCGGCACCCGGGAAGCCATCTTGGCCCAGTCAATGTCCAGATACCACAGGCTGAGGATGGACAGCACCGCCGTCCCCACCAGAAAGGCCGGGATAAACCGGTTGCGCTGGCGGCACTTAACAGGGATTTTGGTCCGCGCGCTCCGTGCCGGCCGAGCCGCGGTACCGGAGGCGTAATTCACCATTTCAGCGTTCATTTCAACAGCTCCTTCCGCAGTTTCCCGGTGATCTGGTCCACCACGATGACCATGGCGGCAATCAGCAGGATGATGGAGAGGGCAACATCATAGTGGAAGCTTTTGATGTAGGAGAAAAGCGTCAGGCCCACACCGCCGCCGCCGACCATTCCCACGATGGTAGAGGCCCGGATATTGACCTCCACGCAGTAGAGAAACCAGGAGAGGAAGCCGCTCAGGCAGGAGGGCAGAATCGCCTGGGCCACCCGCTGGGGGAAGGTAGCGCCCACCGCCTGCAGACTCTCCACGCAGTCCTGGGACACGTCCTCCATGGTCTCCACAAAGGCCCGGACCACCTTGGCAAAGCCGGGAAAGGGAGAGACCTTTTCGCTGCCGAACAGAGCCACAAAGAAGGCCAGGATGGCTGCCACCGTGGTGGCGGACATGGCCAGGGCCAGGGTCACCAGCACACTGGAAAAGATACCGGGGATCCGGCTGGCCGGGGGCAGCGCGGGAGGCAGGAAATCCTCCGTGATGAATTCCCAGAAAGCGTCCCCATTGGCTGCCAGCACCATGGGATTAAACTCCGTCAGATAGCTGCAAACCAGAAACAGCACCGCGGCTGCCAGCAGAAATCCGGTGTAGAGCCGCTTCAAATCATGCGCAATGAGCGGGATCCGCTTGGTCATCGCCATGTCCTCCGATCATCAGATTTTTCCGGGAGGTCCCGTAGATCCGCTCAATGGTGGCGTCGTCCAGTTCCTCCGGCCTGCCGTCAAACACGATTTCTCCCTTGGAAAGGCCGATGATCCGGGTGGAATACTTCAGGGCCACATCCAGCTGGTGGAGGTTGACGATGCAGGCGATGTTCCGCTTCTGGGTCATGCTCTTGAGCAGATCCATGATGGTCTTGGCGCTGGAGGGATCCAGGGAGGCAATGGGCTCGTCGCACAGCAGCAGCTTGGGCTGCTGCATGATGGCCCGGGCAATGCCCACCCGCTGCTTCTGTCCGCCGGAGAGGTCGCTGGCCCGGTTGTAGGCAAACTCCTCCAGTCCCAGCTCCTTCAACAGATCCAGTCCCTCCTGCTTGTCCGCTTCGCTGTAAAGGCCGAATACGCCCTTAAGCCCGCTCATATAACCCAGCCGTCCGTGGAGGACGTTCTGCAGTACAGACAGGCTGTAAACCAGGTTATAGTTCTGAAAAATCATGCCCACCTTGCGCCGCAGCTGCCGCAGCGCTGTTCCCCGCTGGGCGGAAACCGCCTGGCCGTCCAGCCAGACGGTGCCGCCGCTGATGGAGATCAGGCGGTTGATGGTGCGCAGGAGGGTGGATTTTCCCGACCCGGAGGGGCCGATGACGGAGATGAACTCCCCCTCTGCCACCTCAAAGGACACGCCTTTCAGTGCGTGCACACCGTTGGGATAGTGCTTGGATACATTGTCAAATCGCAGGATCGGTTCCATATCGTTCCTCCTGTACGCCCGCCGGCTCAAAATTCGTTGATGATCTGGTTCAGCTCAATGATCTCCTGGTAGTCGCTCATATCGCACTCAATGAAGCGGGCGCCGGGGACCTTGATGACATCGGTGAAGTAGTCCTCGTTTTCATAGCTGGTGAGGAACTCGGTGAGCTTGTCCCGGGTCTCCTGGTCCACATGCTCGGCCACCACCATGGCCTCGGCGGGGATGGCGCCGGACTCGTGGATGATCTTCACGTCGCTCTCGGAGGCATTGCCGTTGGCGATCTCAGAAGCCAGGATCTGGTCGGAGATGGGAGCCACATCCACATCGCCCTTCACCACCGCCTGGAGACCGGCCTGGTGAGAGCCGGAGAAGCTCACCGCCTCAAAGAAGTCCCCGTTGGTGTGAAGCATATCGGAGTTCAGTTCGTCCTCCGGGAAGGCCTTGATGATCTCAGCGGTGGGCACCAGGTTGCCGGAGGTGGAGTCGGGGTCCACGAAAGCCATGGTGCGGCCCTTGATGTCCGCGATGGAGTTGATGTCATCGTTGGCGCTGTTGGTGATGAATACGGAGTGGTAGATCGCCTTGTCGGGGTCGCCGTCCTCCGCTTTCATGACGATGGGCTCCAGGTCGGTGCGCTCCACGCCCAGGGCCAGGGCCTGAGAGCCCATGTAGGCCATGTCGGCGCTGCCGGTGCGCAGGGCCTCGATGATGGCGTTGTAGTCGCTGGCCTGGATCTCCTCCACTTCGCAGCCCAGGAACTCACCCAGGTCTTCGGCAAGGCCGTTGGGGGCATAGGCGATGGTGAACACACCGTCCTCACCGCCGGGGTTGGAGCCCTGGCTGCCGGCGGCATCAGGCGTCTCGCTGCCGCCAGAGGCGCCGCAGCCGGCCAGCAGGGAGACCGCCATCATGGCGGACAGGGTCATGGACAAAACCTTCTTATTGATGTTCATGTGATGCAAGCTCCTTTTTCATTCTGTTCGAGGGTTGATGCTCTTTCAATATATCTGCTCCAAAATGGAGAGGATCGTCTCCACGTCAATGGGGACCGGGTTGTTGTCCGCCCGTCCCTTGGTGATGCCCAGCTGCGCCAGGCGGGGCAGGTCCTCCCGCCGCGCGCCCCACGCCGACAGCGTGGCGGGCTGGCCGGAGCGGTCCAGGATAGCCCGGATCTTCTTTTCCAGCTCCTCCGGGCTGGAGACGCCCAGAGCATCCAGCAGAGGGCCGGGCTGGGCAATGGCCGGGATATTGAGCCGGAATACCGGCCCCAGCAGCATGCTCACCGCCGCTCCATGGGGAATGCCGCAGTGCATGGTCAGCGGGTAGGAAATGGAGTGGCAGGCAGTGGTCTTGGTATTGCTGAAGGCCAGTCCCGCCATCATGCTGCCCCGGGCCATGGCGTCGTGAGCCTCCATGGTCCCAGCCAGCAGGCCGTCCATGCCGCCCATGATCGTGCGGATGGCCTCCAGCGCCAGGCCCCGGGACACGGCGTTGGTCCCTCTGGCCCAATAGCTTTCAATGGCGTGGGCCGCTGCGTCCAGGGCGGAGGACACTGCCAGCGGCAGCGGCATCCCCGCTGCCAGCTCCGGGTCCACCAGGGCTGCAAAGGCGTAATTTTCACGGCATTCCACCGAGCGCTTGGCGTCCTTTTCCGGGTCCCAGATGGTGGCCCAGCAGGTGACCTCGCTGCCCGTCCCCGCCGTGGTGGGGACGCCGATCCACCGGGCAGAGGGCCGGCCGTAGTCCTTTTCCTCAATCAGCCGCCGCAGGGCGTCTGCGTCGGGCAGTTCTTTTCCGTACAGGCAGCACAAAGACTTTCCCACATCCATAATGCTGCCGCCGCCCACGGCCACCACCGCCTCCGGGGCGAAGTCCCTGGTAGACTGGTAGGTTTCAAAAAGCTGTTCCACGGTGGGATTGGAGGCCTGAAACACCTGTGTGCGAACGGTGAAACCGGCGTCGGACAATCTTGCAAGGGCGGGCAGGCCCAATACTGCCTCGCTCCACACCAGCACCAGCACATTCCGCCGCGTCAGCCCCATGCTTTCCAGCAGCCCGGTCAGCTCCGCCGCGCAGCCGGCTCCCTCGATGGTCTGGACGGGATTGTAGTATCGGTTCAACGCGCGGCCTCCTGTTCTGCCATGCGGCGCTCCAGCTCCGCCAATGCGGCGGGCAGATCCCGGATGGAGTCAATGACCAGGTCGGCTCCCGCCTCGGTGTAGCGCTCCGCCGCCTTCTGCTTGCGCTGTGCCAGCTCCTCCGGGTCCATGGCCTCGTACTCGGCCCGGGTCAGTCCCAGCATGTTGGAGCCGGTGAGAATCCCGATGCTCCAGGCTCCGGCATTCTTTCCTTCCAGAATATCCACTACCGTGTCGCCCACCTTTACTACAGCCCGGGGCGGATACACGTTCAGCCGGCGCATGCACTCATAGAGCATGAACGGAGTGGGACGGCTGGCCCCGGTCACGTCGGGGGTCACCACGCAGTCGGCCTCATACCCCAGCTCCGCTGCCCGGGGCAGCACCTGTCCCATCATCTGGGAGGTGTAGCCGGTGGTGGAACCGATCTTCAGGCCCTTCTCCCGCAGCTGACGGACGGTCTCCACCACGCCGGGGATGGGAACACTGTACTCTGCCACCATCTGGTACAGGATCCCTTCAAATTTTTCATACAGGCACTCCACGTCCTCCTCGGTCCAGCTTTTGCCGCAGCGCTCCTTCCACTGCCGGTCCCCAGAGGGGCAGGAGAGCAGGGCCCGGATGTGGGCCTTTTTCTCCATGCCCATGGGCGCGTTGATCTCCTCCTTGGTCAGTGAGATTCCTTCCTCCTGAAACACCCGATCAAATACCATGCTGGGCGCCACGCCGCCGTAGTCCGTGGTAGTTCCCGCCCAGTCAAACACAACCATCTGAATACGGTTCATTTCCGCCATATCCAACACTCCTTGCTTTTATATGCTGTTTTATGCCGCTATTTGCGTTTACAGCCAGATTATAAGCGGCATAACGCCGCAGAATCAAGCGTGTCCGGGTCAAATATGTGTAAAAAACAGCGCAAAAAACCGCAGGCTTTATGCCTGCGGTTTTTACATATCCAAATTTCTACTGAATTTCGATGCCTTTGCTCCGGTATTTTTCCTTTACTTCGGGAGGGATATGGTCATCCATCAGCAGCAGATCCACCTGCTCCGGCGAGAGCGCCATACATTTGGAGCACTGCCCCAGCTTGCTGGAGTCCATTACTGCGATTACCCTGCGGGAATTCTGCGCCAGCAGCCGGATCACGCCGATCTCATCCAAGCGGAAATCCGTATAGCCATCCTGGTAGTTGACGGCGTTGATGGAGAGAAAAGCCAGATCCGGGCGATAGGCAGCAAACTCCGTTTCACACACGGTCCCATAGGTGGAGCGCTCCAGCGGATCCATAGTGCCGCCCACGGCAATGAGCCGGATGGCAGGATTTTGCATCAGGACACTGAGTGCCGCGTAGTTGTTGGTCACCACGGTAAATCTGAGATTGAGGCCAACCAGCTCCTGTGCCAGTACCGTGTTGGTTGTCCCGGAGTTCAGTGCAACCACGTCTCCTTCGTTGATCAACGCCATTGCCTTGCGGGCAGCCTCTCGCTTCAGCTCACTATGAATGATTTCCCGGCCGGTAAAGTTGGAAAAAGAATTCCTGTCTTCCGGCAGACAGGCACCGCCGCGAATGTATTTGATCCGGCCTTCCTGCTCCATATTTTTCAGATCGCGGCGGACCGTATCCACCGAAACCTGCAGAAGTTGGCTCAGCTCCGCCACCTTTACTGTGGACTGAAGTTGCAGCTGCTGCAAAATCAGTTCCGCACGTTCGTTATACAGCATCGTGGAACCGTTCTCCTTTTTGCGGTATTTGTTTCAGTATACCGCAAATTGCAGCAGCCTGCAATCAAAAGGTTCCCAATGTCAGCATGGTCTTCTTCCTCCACCGTGACCCACGCCAAAAAGCGCAAATCTGCAATAAAAAAACACCTGAAATCCAAAGATTTCAGGTGTTCCGTGGAGCTGCTGGGCGGATTCGAACCGCCGACCTCATCCTTACCAAGTGCGAACTTATAACTTTAATACATAATATTGTGCGTATTTCTCTACATTTTGTAGTTATTTCTTGATATTTCTTTGTTTTTCCAACTGTTGCAATTACATCAATTATAAAGAGGCTTATTTCATGTACATTAATACTTTTGATATCAATAATCCCCACGAAATGCTTCATACTGAAAATAAATTTATGTGGTTTGATACTCCCTTGCAAGAGTGTTCTAGATCACGCGATAAAATGTCTCTCATTCTTAACTCCCCTGCCGTCAATGAATTTTTCAAGGATGCTTTCCCCTATTGGCGGCTTTCCCCAGTATACCTAACCCTGCTCATAGAGGACGGCGTTCTGTGCGTTTCATACCGCCGCCGTATATTTCACCGCTTTACTAATATTAACCCGTATGCATATCACCATGTACGTTGTACAAATGAAGAATTAGAAACAATTATCCAGAAAATCTACCGTGAGGATTGTAAAAACCCTGTTTTCCTTGAAACAACTTTTCTTGATTGCCTTATTGCTAACAAAGAAAACCCCGAACACTTTCACTAATTCCCTTTTTGTCGTTTTTATAAATCCGCCTTATTCGCGTTTTAAACAGCATATGAGCGATTATATTGCATACCGCATATGGAAAACACTGCTGACGTATAAATTTCCTTTAAATCGCTTCTGTGTGCGAAATAGGAGCATCTTTGTATTTGGTTTGCATAAATCCCACAAAAAGACACAATGACACAGATATCAGAACAAGGGCTACTCACGGCAAAAGTTGTAAACCTCCGCCGCCCTGTTTTCTCCTTTGTGCCGTCTCGCCATTGGTCGGATTGCCTTTCTTTTGTGTTCCATTAGGGTATACTCTATTGATACACTAAAAAACGTCAGTTTTATGTGCCATATACATTGGTTCTTCATTTTTGGGATATCTCAAAAATAAGGACAACTCTATTGACACACTTTTTGAGTAGTGATATACTGACCAAACAAAAAGGAAAGGACGTATCTCTATGAAGATTGGCTATGTGAGATGTTCCACTGTTGAGCAAAACGAAGAAAGACAGTTGCGCATGATGGAGGAAAACCACGTTGAGCGTGTCTTTGCAGACAAGGCCAGCGGCAAGGACACGCAACGCTCCTCTTTCCGTGAAATGATGGCCTTTGTTCGTTCTGGGGATATGGTGGTAGTCGAGAGCATTTCCCGTATCGCCAGAAATACCCGTGACTTGCTTTCTATCATTGCCGAGTTATCCTCCAAAGGTGTTGAGTTCGTCAGTCTGAAAGAGCAGATTGACACCACTACACCAACGGGAAAGTTTATGCTTACCGTGTTCGGTGCATTGGCAGAACTTGAACGGGAAAATATCCTGGAACGCCAGCGTGAGGGCATTGCCATAGCTAAGGAAGAGGGCAAGTACAAGGGTAGAAAACCGATTGCCGTAAATTGTGAACAGTTCGCCGCCGTCTGCGCGGAGTGGAGAGCGGGTAAAATTACAGCTCGTGCCGCGATGCAGCAGTTAGGAATGACTCCCAGCACGTTCTATCGTAAGGTAAAAGAGGCGGGACTCTAATGGACAAAGAAAGCTATGACGATCTTGCAGACCTTTATGGGCCTAAAGGATTCTATGATATCGATGGAGACGGCGATGTAGACTGTTTTGAAGCGTCTTTTATGCTGTCTGACATTGAGGAGGAAGAGAACCCATATACTCCTCCGCCGCCTGATTCTTCCAGTACGAACAAGCAAAGAGGCGGTTGCTTAACCGTCTTGCTTGTTTCCGTTGCGTTAGCTGCTCTCTTGACGTTGATTGATTTTTTAACTCATTAAGAGCGCGGCGGCTACATTTCTTCTCTCACCGCTCCATAGGGCCATGCTTTAAGGGCATGGCTCTATTTTTTTTATTTTTTTATTGGGTTCTTTTGTGTGTTCATTTGCTTACAGCGTGTAGAAGCTTGGCGCTGCCTACATTCTGTTTCTTTCTTTTATTCGATGCACTTATTACAAGATTCACAAAAAAAGAGGCTTGTGTTATTTTTTATTTCGTGGTAACATACCAACTGTTCCCCCCCAACCAACGCAAGACGGCAAAGACACCCTGTCGCATGGCCGTTCGGGCAGGTTGGTAAGGGGCCGTGTACCTTGGCAAGTGAATAAGAGTTGGTTTGACGTGTTCCCCCCGTTCCGGGCCTGCTTTGTGGCCTGTATTGATTTATGGGATGAACACAACGAAAAGAAAAACTTACGATACAAGACAGCAATCATCAGACACTAGTCGCTTTTACATTTCTGCCTTTCACGGAGTTGTAAAAGGATTTGTTCCTCTGGTGACGTGCTGTCTTTTTTATTTTTTTGAAAGGAGCGTTGAAAAGTGAGAAAATCTAAGAAGAAAGAAGATTTGTTCAATTCCGAAGTGGAACCACATGATTTAGATTCGTTCGACCGCACAATCTTGTTCAGCTGTTTCCGAACGTGGGTCGAGAGTATCCGGGTGCAAAGCAAGAGTGACCCACAAAAAGCTCTCAATTGTTTTCTTGTATTGGCTGACTATTGCTTGTATGGGAAGGAGCCTACGGCAGATACAAACCCATGGGGAGCTGCATGGCCGATTGTTCAACACGAGGCAGACCTCAGCATCAAGAACCGTTCACGCAGGTTTGGGCGCGGGGATGTTGACTTACACGATAAAATTAAGAAGATTTACCTAGAAAATCCAAGTCTTTCTCAACGGGCGATTGCAGCTCATGCCGGGTGTTCACTTGGAACAGTAAACAAAGTGCTCCAAAGGCTTGCAAATACAGGTGATACGGGGTGTTGTTCTATTGATTATATTAGTGATAGTGCTAGTGATAGTGCTCCTAGATGTAGCAATGTAGAACAAGACCCATTCACGATGGGTGAAGATGTGACGGAAAACGTTACCGTCATTGAGCGTCCCGCGCAAGGCGGAGAAATGGAGTAATATCTTGACAAAAGCCAAAACCCTTGTTAGACTCCCCTCAAACAAAGAAAAGAACACATCAATTTCCATGGAGGAAGTCGTAAGCCGTCTTTCTCGCTTGGAGCAGCACCTTGAAAACTGCAAAGATGTAGGAAATACGCCGTTTCAGAGAGGAGACGGCAATTGTATGAAAATCAACCGTGCTGTTACGATTGGTAACGAAAAACACTGGATTCGTGCCAATACAGAACAAGAATACGCAGACAAGCTTATCCGACTCTACGCAGGAGGGCCGGCACCTACTGGAAAACACGACTTTGAAAAGTATGCTATTTCCTGGTTTGAGGTGTATGCACGGCCTCGTATTGAAAAAGCCACTATCACTACATACAAGCGGCAGCTTACCCGGTACCTGATTCCCCATTTCGGGAAGATGGCCGTGGAGGAAATCACCGTAGATGACGTACAGCGGCTTTTCAATAGCATTTCGGGAACAAAAGCCACCAAAGACAAAGTGAAAACCGTGTTGAACATGATTTTAGAAGCTGCTGTTGAGGACGGCCTCCTAGAGCGGAACCCGCTTAAATCTAAGCGTCTCAAAATTACTGGTAGAGCAAGTACAACAACAGAGCCATATACTCAGGCGGAAATGCGATACATGGCCGCAAATCTTGATAAAATCAATTCAAGTTCTGATAAACAATATTTCGTGCTGCTGGCTTTTCATCCGTTACGCCTCGAGGAAGTCCTGGGGCTGAAATGGGAAGATATTGACCTAGAAGCTAGGATTATTCATGTTCGCCGTGCGGTTACACATCCCGACCGAAACAGGCCAGAGATTAAAGCTACGAAGACCGCTGCCAGCGTCCGCGATATTGGCCTTTCCAGTATTGCGCTTCCCTATCTTGTTCCTGGTAAACCTGGTGATTTTGTTTGCGGAGAAAACACGCCTTTGAGCTATACCCAAGTGCGCAGAATGAATGTCCGCATTGGAAAACAACTTGAATTTGATGGAACTATTACTCCTCAGAGATTCAGAACAACTGTGCTTACTGATCTCTACGATAAAACAAAAGATATCAAGCAAACACAGGCTGCGGCGGGACATACCACCTCCGCGATGACTTTGAAGCATTATGTAAAAGGCCGCTGCAACAACCCATTGGATTCTGCTGCTGCCGTTGATGCGGTATATATTGCTTAGCTCGCTGTATAGAGCGTAATAGCTCTAAAATTGCAAAGAAATTGCACGAGCCAAAAGTCTACACCGCTTGGGCTGCAAGCGTTTGGTGTACCTTGAGGCATGAATTTATTGCAAAAAATTTGCAAAAACCCCCCAAAACCGGCAACGAGGCCGCTTGCCCTAGTTTTCTAAACACCCAAAAAGTTATCAGAACATAAAAAAACCGCTCAAATCTTTCGATTCAAGCGGTTTAATGTTGGAGCTGCTGGGCGGATTCGAACCGCCGACCTCATCCTTACCAAATAATGACAAGTTATTTTGTCTTGCTGTTTCTTGTCGTGTTTTACTGTCTCTATCCATTGTGCCGCAGTCTGTCCACGGTTTTCCTTGCTGTCTCTTGTCATAGCTTATCGCCGTCTGGTCGTTGCGGTTTTTTGGTGACGGTTGCGGTTTTTGTTACGGTTTTCAACTAAGGAAGAATATGTAGAGTACGCCACTCGGGTATTTCAACACTTTCCGAGATTTACTGCAAAATAATCATCACATTAAAAAGCAGTAAAAAAAGAGAACCGGAGGCAGGCACCAGTTCTCATAAAACCACTACGTGATTTTTGTTCTACGTTGCTAGTATATGCGATTGCATTCAAATTGTCAACCTTCACCTACAAGTTTTTTGGACTATTTCATTAACAAATTTGTAACTTGCTGTAAGTACTTGTTCTTTCTCATAATACGTCTTATTTCTAGGCATTCTGTTGGAAAACAATTCGACTACATCAACCATTGCTTTTGACCTAGTTGGTTCTGGAACAATTTCATTATACAATAGTATCAAGGCTAAGAAGTCATGTATCGCAGGATGCCGTAACCATTTTTCTACCGTATCCTTTTTGCTAGAAGAAATCATAGTTATCTTACGCTTCAATTCATACGTAGGTGTTATTTCTCTAGAATACGGCGCTCGCATTTGGTTGATAAGGCAATTGTTATGTGCCGCTGCATTCCGAAGCATTTTCACAGAATATAGAAATCCAGTCCCATCATTAGGAAAATGATTGCGTTGGTAAAACAGCACATATAAATCAATAAATCGTCCGAACGACAACAATTCAATTATATTCCAGATGGCCCAATTGTTGCGGAACTTACCAACAATGTTATGACATGTGGAAGTGTTTATTTTACTTTCAATTTCTGTTTCAAGCGTTGGGTGCATCTTAAAAAAATCACGAACAATTTCATACCCATCCTCATCAACCATATTGAAATGATTCAGCATGCGGACTTTTAAAAAATGCTCCAAATCGATTGCCATATTCAAAATTATTTTTCGTAGTTTTGCATCAATTGTAGATAAATCCCTCAAATAGGCAAAATCAAGGTTAATATACTGCCCATTTTTTTCAGGAGTCTTATATCTGTCGTAATTATGGGCATAAGCCTTGATCTTGAAATAATAATTGTGTTCCGCTAAAAACTTACGCGCTTCAACCTCCGAACAAACCTCAAAAGAAATGCCTTTTTTCTTCATATCTTCAATTTGCTGAGGTATAGTCAGCTTTGGCGCTAGCCCCTTGTTTAAAGGATAATTTTTGTCTTTAAGAACCTCTCCAATACCATATTTGTCCATTCCACCCACCTCGCTTATTATATGGTAGTAAACGAGGAGAAAAAAGTCAAATAGAATATTATATAATTACTAATTGCACTTTTTATATTTCCAGAAAAAGCCGGGGGCTATTCTCCCCCGGCCTCTTTTTATACTTTACAGTTTTCCAGCAATGGTCTTGACGATCTGCACGGCCTCCGGGGACGTTTTCACCGCCCCCAGGTCAAGCACCACTCGTTTTGGTAAATGTGCGCTTTTTAGAAATCGTCAATAATTACGATATCGGCCCGATCTTCCAGGAAGTCCCTTGCTGCATCCAACGTATCAAAATCACGCTCCCGGCCATTCCAGACAGCTTTCCAGCCGTCTTTGTCCTGCTCCACAATAGCAAAGGCCGTTCCCGGATGCTTCCGCTCCAGGGCTTCCAGGCGGGCAAGCGTTCCATGTTTCATTCTTCCGCCGCCTCCACAAGATTATCTAAATCAGTGTTCAAAATGCCTCGATAAAGTTCTTCAAAGTCCTTGTTTCCATTAGGCGTGGAAACAAAGTGCGCACGGCTTCTCAGAGCCTCCAAAAGCCCCATTTTGCGTTCCCTGCCATCCAACACGCACAGCAGATTTCGGACGGGCCTGCGGCTCTCTAAAGCCTCCAGGCGGTGCAAAATACCCTTAATCATCGTTCATGCCCTCCAGCTTTTCCAGCCGCCCAATAACGTCTACGATCTCCGTCAGGCGGGCGGTCTGCTCCAGTAGAGCGCGGGCCGCGTTCAGCCGGTTTTGTTCGTTGCCGGTATTGCAGATATCAACCAGCGTTTCCGCCGCCGTTGCGGTGTGCCGCTGCATATATCTGACAGTCCCAGACAAAGCGTCGTCTTGTGCCGCTGTCAGTTTCCGGGTAAAGTCTGGATCTTTCCGCCGGTCGTATAGCTGACGGACAGATATGCCGCATTGCTGCGCGGCTGCTTCTAGTGTGGTGCTGGACATAAGCGCCGCAACAATGGTTTCATCTGGAATTGTTTTCCTTTTTGCCAATGTATCGCCCCCCTTAAATTCGGCGGTTTTAGGAAAAGGGGCGCATGGGAAAGCCCCACACGCCCCAAAATCTTTTTACGCTCCAGGCGTGATTGCCTGATAGTAAATGCCCATCTTCTTGTTGTCCAGAATAAAGGCATCGTAGCACACACGGCCCTCGACCAGGGAGCCAGAAACGCCGGGCGGGTCCTGGTGTACCCGGTAATCTTCCAGCTTCACAGGAGCCACGCAGGCGGACGGATGAGCCAGCATAAAGCCAAAATTCTCCGGCAGTCTCACCTTAGGCACCTTGACCACAGAAGCGCCGTCAAGCATGGCGATAACGCCCTTGATCCGCATTTCTGCACCGATATCCGTATCAAGTACAATTTCCTTGCACTTCTTCATCAGGCCATAAGTAGAAGCCGTGACCAGAAGAACCCGCTCGGTTTCCGGCACTTCTGCATCGTCCATTGCTTCGGAGCCTTTCAGTATCTCGGTATAGATGTTATCAGCCGTCAGCGTTGCGGCCTCCGGCTTCGTACCAGCGCCAGCAGCCATGACGGAATAAACATAGCTGTCAATTTCCGGGATCGTTACCTGTCTGTTCTGACGGGCCAGGGCAGACGCTCCGGCAAGCTGCTGGGCGGTTTCGTCGTTGTCCAGCTTGTCAATGGTAAAGGTGAAAGAACGGTCCTTTTTAAGGGTAAACTCCTCCGTGGTAGCGTCCAGGGAGGCCACAGGGCCGAACCGGCTCCAGTTGGTTCCCGTCTTTTCGCCGCTGCGGTCGTAGTCCGTCATTTCGGAAGTGCTGATCTTGTAGACTTTGATCGTGTGCGCGCCGGTCCAGGAAAAGTCCTGGTTAGTCAGCATAGACAGCTTGCTTTCGGTAGAAAACTGCTCGTCAACATACGGCTGGAATTTGGTTACAAGGTCAATAGTAGCCAAAGAAATCACTCCTAAAATCAAATTTTAGGCTTGAAGATCTCTTTAAGCTGCGCGTCAATCGTGCTTACATTTTCCTGCTGTGGCGGGTGTGGCACATCGGGTCCAGTCTCGTTGACCTGATACAAAACGCTGGGGAGTCTTTCCACCAGATTATCGACCGCCGCCTTAAATTTATCTGCATCGGAAGTGTCCAGCACTTCCAGGAGCGCCGCAGGATATTTCTTACTGTCCAGATATTCCCGGCAGTCGAGACGCGCTTCACGGATCTTCAAAGCCGTTTCCCGTTCGTCCTCTTTCGGCTGATTCATCTTTTCCCGTTCACGGGCCAGCCGGTCGGAAACGATACGGTTCACTTCTTCTTGTGTGAATGTTCTGCCCTGTCCCCCGATATCCTCCGGGGTGGAGTTGTTGGGCTGCTGATTGTTCAAGGTATCGCTCATAAATAACCTCCGTTTTACGCCGCGAGTTCGGCTATATAGCTTCCGGCGGGCAAGGCGAAAGGAGCGGTGCTATGGCAAACACCAAAAACCTCACCCGCCGGAAAAAGAAAGAGGCATGAGAACAGCGTTCAAACTGTTTCCCATGCCTCGTTGCTTCGGGCTAACCCTTTCGGGCGGTACTCATGCCTATTTCATTAGAACAATTGTACCATTCTTTCCGTTATTGGTCAATCGCTTTTTTGCGCTTTGTGGTCAAATAAATGTGCTGAAAAGGCGGGTGCGCCTCGCTTTTTCTCGCCTTTGCATCAGGGTAAAGGTGGAGAAGCGCCGCCAAAGCGACGGCAGCTTCTCTCTCATCCGACGGGTCATAAGCAATCTTGATCTTCATCGTTTTGCTGATGCGCTCTCCTTTCAGGTCAACAGTGTAAAAATGCCATACAAAAACAGTAAAACGCCCAAGACAACTGCAACACAGCAAACCGCCTCAAAACGTTCTTCTGAGAGTGGTCTGCTTTCATAGTGAAACTCCGCCCCCTCCGGGGTCTTTATCTCTATTCTCATACCCTGCGGAACTTCGGAGCGAGACGGACAAGGTAAATATACAGGGCATGCAACATTTCATCGTTCAGCTCACGCACCATCTCGATGTTTCGGCGCGTCAAGGCGCTTCTCTCGTCCAGCTCAGAAACGTCCTTTTCTGCGTTCTCCAGCAGCTTGGAAACTACCTTGACCTCCCCAGCGTCTCCCCGGCGCTCATCGTAGAGAAGCACAAGGGCCTCCTTGATGATCTGCATTTCGTCGCTGTCCAGAGTGATAGTGTACTTTTTCGTTTCCATAGTTATTCTCCTTTTTTGTAAAGTTTTGTCAGGTTTGTGTTACAGAAGTGAGGCAGTAGAATCACTTTTGCAAACTTCTCCCTAGTACCATGTTTTTCCTGTCCAGAGATAAACAATAGAAAAGTGACTCTACTAGGCTCACTGTCTCACTTGCGCATCAAATAATCTGCCGGTATTCAATGGCTGGTATTTTTTTAATACCGAGCCAAAACCGCCTGCCGTCTCGGACCTTTTTCACAAATCCTTTCCCTGCCATAGCGTCGGAAAATTCCACATCGCGCCGGACATAGTCGCCGCTGCGCTGCGCCCATTCCCGATAGGTCTGGTACAGTTCTCCGGCGGGCGCTCTTGCGTCCGGCTCCATGATGCAGCACTCTTCCAGGAAGTTTTCCAGCCAGTCTTCCCGCTGCCGGTATTCTTCTGTTGCTTCCTCGACCGCTTCCGGCAATGGCAGCATGTACCCATTTTCCACAAACATCATAGCCCCCTGAATTGCCCATGCCAGGATTGCGGGGCCTGCTTCATCTACCAGCTTTTTCCCATAGTTGGGGATTCCTCTTGATATGCGGGTATTGAACGGAACAACCTTTAATCGCCTCCATGTGCCCTCATCCGTAGAGCCGACGCGGGGCAGATGGTTGGTGAACAAGACAAGACTGTGGGACGGCGTCACCGTCTCCGGGCTTCGGTACTTTTCTTCGACCGTGATAGGGTCTGTGCTGCTGATCTGCTTCAACGTAGAAACAGACAGCCGCTTGCCCTCTTCCAGCTCCCCGGCAATCACCAGACGCTTTCCCCGCAGCGTAGCCAGCGCCGCGCCCACAACGCCCAT
>OGEZ01001107.1_pt1 | contig 15576 bp, 14 predicted proteins | sample 1570831 | NCBI WGS metagenome assembly OGEZ01 (sample SAMEA2582059, study PRJEB24529) | metagenome | biome: Human gut stool | place: China | collected 2011
AGGTCACTGGTTCGAGTCCAGTAGTCTCCACCAAAAAGGTCCTGATTTCGCAAGGAATCAGGACCTTTTGTTATGAGAATTTTACCGCTTTTGCAGAGTGGGCATGGACGCTGCGTAGAGACTTCCTGGTACGTACCGGGGCGGGGCTTACGATGTGTTTTGCACACGTTCGCCGATTGACACAGCGGAGCGGCAGACGTATGATTATATAAAAATTTCCTGGGGATACAGGCAGGAAACCGATGGAAATGCCGGGGCAGTGCTACCGGATGAGGAGACGCTTATGGACATCCGACAGATCAATTATTTTGTGGCCGTGGCACAAAACGGCAGCTTTTCCAAGGCGGCGGAGATGCTCTCGCTCTCCCAGCCCACCTTGTCCCTGGCGGTGAAGAAGCTGGAGGAAGAACTGGGAGTCAAGCTGTTTTACTCCTTCAACAAACGCCAGGAGCTGACGGACGAGGGGGCGGCCCTGCTGGAGAGCTCCCGCCATCTGCTGGACGCCTACCAGCAGACGCTGGAACATGTGAAAAGCAGCCGCAAAAGCCGCTCCGGCTCTTTTATCCTTGGACTTTCTCCGCTGTTTGGCGCCTGCTTTTTCGGCGACCTGATTCCCAAATTCAACCAGGAATACCCCAATATCCAGATCACGATGATCGAGGACGGCGCCTATAAGATCGACGAGCGGATCGCCAACGGTCAGGTGGACCTTGCTGTGACGCTGAAAACGGAGCGCCTGTCCACGTTCCACAATTGCCATTTCACCACCCAGCGCAATGTGGCGCTGCTCCACAAAAGTCACCCGCTGGCAGGGGAGAAGAGCCTCACGGTGGCGCAGCTGCGTGAGGAGCCATTTGCCATCTTCAGCCAGGATTTCATTCTGCACCGGCAGATCGTCTCCGCCTGCCACAGCGCTGGTTTCCGGCCCAAATTCGCGCTGCTGAGCAGCCAGTGGGATTTCATGGTGGAGCTGGTGGCCAAAAACCACGCGGTGTCCATCCTGCCCAAGCCGGTGCTGGACAAGCACCCGGACCCCAATGTGGTGTGTATCCCCCTGACAGACAGTATGAAATACTGGGACATTGCCCTGGCTTGGAACAAGGACCGGTATATGCCCAATGCCTGCCGGTTGTTTCTGGACTTTGTCCGTGAACATCTGCCCCCCGACGACCTTTGATGCGTCGGGGAGTTTTTTGCTTAAATTATAAATTTTATTAATATTTGAATAAATATTTTATTGATAAATTTGCGTATTTTGCAAAATATTTCTTAATGATTTTCTATAAAAATCATTATTGAAAACTATATAACTGCGCATTAAGATAATTACAGAACATGCGCCGGGCCGCTGAGCCCCGCGCCTGCGGTATCTGTACAGAGCTACCACACATCCATTCATAACAAGAAAAGAGAGTGATTCCATGCTCAGTTTGTTCGGTATCATCCTTGGACTGGCCCTCTTGATCTTCCTGGCGTTCCGCGGAAAATCCCTGCTGTGGGCGGCACCCATCTGTGCTTTGGTGGTAGCGCTCACCGGTGGACTGGATCTGTTCACTGCGTATACCCAGGATTACATGCAAGGGTTTGTGGACTTTGTGCTGGAGTGGTTCCCCGCGTTCATGCTGGGCGCCATCTTTGGACAGATTATGCAGGACTCCGGCGGAGCCGTTTCCCTGACCAAGGCGGTTGTGAAGCTGGTAGGCCGGGACAAAGCCATCTTCGCCTCCGTGCTGTGCGGCGGTCTGCTGGCCTACGGCGGCATCTCCGGCTTCGTGATCATCTTCTCCATGTATCCCATCGTGCTGGGACTTTTCAAGGAGGCCAACATCACCCGCCGCCTGATCCCGGCCACTATCATGACCGGCGCATTTACGTTCTCCATGAGCGCGCTGCCCGGCACGCCCACCATCCAGAACCTGATCCCCTGTGAGTATTTCGGCACCACCGCCACGGCGGCGCCGGTGATCGGCATCATCTGCTCGGTCATCATGTTTGTGGGCCCCGTCCTGTGGCTGAGCTACCGTGCCCGGAAGTTCCGGGCCGCCGGAGAGGGCTATGACGATCCGGAGGACATCCCCGAGGAGATCGACGACGACAAACTGCCCCCTGCCTGGTGCTGCTTCGTGCCCTTTGTGGTGATCGTGGTCATGCTGAACGTGTTCGCGCTGAACATCGTCATCTGCCTGCTGGCCGGCGTGGTGCTTTCTCTGGTGCTGCTGTTTGTGGAGGGCAAGATCCGGGGTAAGGTTTATCTGACCGATACCGGCGATACCCTCAACAAGGGCTGCCAGAGCGCCGTGTCCGCCATCATGAATACCTCCGCTGCTGTGGGCTTTGGCTCCGTGGTGAAGGTGAGCCCCGGATTTGCGGTTTTGTCCGAGTTGGTACTGGGCATCCAGGGCAGCCCCCTGATCGCTGAGTCCATCGCCATCAACATCCTGGCCGGCGCCACCGGCTCTGCCTCCGGCGGCCTGCGGATCGCCCTGGATGCACTGGCCCCCAGCTTCATCCAGATGTCTCAGAGCTCCGGCATCCCCCTGGCGGTGTTCCACCGGGTGGGCGCCATCGCCTGCGGCGGACTGAACACCATGCCCCACGACGGCGCGGTGGTCACCTATCTGTCTTACTGCAAGATCCCCCATAAGCGCGGCTATTTCGATATGTTCATCGTAGCCGGCGCCATCCCCATCCTGGCAAATATCGTTGCGATTATTTTGGGTACTATCGGAGTTGTATAAGGAGGAAATTATCATGACTATGAAATCTGCACTGATCACCGGCGCCGCTTCCGGCATCGGCAAGGCCTGCGCTGAGAGAATGGCCCGGGAGGGCTACGGCGTTGTGGTGGCGGACGTGAACATGGCCGCCGCGGAAGAACTGGTCAAGAGCCTGACGGCCGAGGGCCTCAGCGCCATCGCCGTCCACATGGACGTGTCCAATGAAGAAGAGGTGGAAGCGGGCTTTGACAAGATGGTGGAGACCTACGGCTCCTGCGATCTGGTCATGTCCAACGCTGGCGTTCAGATCGTCCACCCCTTTGACGAGTATCCCTTTGCCGACTGGAAGAAGATGATGGCCATCCACGCCGACGGCGCGTTCCTGGTCTCCCGTGCGGCATTCCGCCGGATGAAGGCCTCCGGCAAGGGCGGGCGCATCGTGTTCACCGGCTCCGTCCAGTCCTTCGTGGGCTCCAAGCTGAAAGAGCCCTACAACTTCGCCAAGCACGGCGTGGCAGGCCTTGCCAAGGCGGTGGCCCGGGAGGGCGCCGACTACGGCATCTATACCTACACCATCTGCCCCAGCTTCATCAAGACGCCGCTGGTGGAAAAGCAGATCCCCGAGCAGGCTGCCTCCCTGGGCATCACCGAGGAGGAAGTGGTGAAGAACATCATGCTGCGGGATACGGTGGACGGCGTGTTCACCACCGTGGAGGATGTGGCCAATACGCTGGTGTTCCTCAGCAAGGACCAGGGCGCCCTCACCGGCCAGTCCCTGCGGCTGACCCACGGCTGGGCCATGATGTAAGGAGGAAATTCCATGGAAAAGATCGCAGTCTACGGTTCCGGCACCATCGGCTCCTGCCAGGCCACGCTGGTCATCGGCCACGGTCTGCCCTGCACAGTGATCGGCCACTCGGAAAAGGGCCTGGAGCGCTGCCGCAAGGCCATCGCCCAGAACTGGGATGACCTGATCGCCGAGGGCCTGGCCACGGAGTCCAACAAAGAGGCGGCCATGGCGCTGCTGCATGTGACCAATGATCCTGCCGCCCTGGCGGAGCACACCTTTATCTTTGAGGCGGTCACCGAGGGAGCGGATGAAAAAAAGGCCGTGTATGAAGCGGCGGCCCAATACGCATCGGCGGACGCCATCGTGGCCTCCTGCTCTTCTTCCATGGACGCGGAAGTGCTGGCCAAGCTCTCTCCCTGCCCGGAGCGGCTGCTGATCGCCCATCCCTTCCAGCCGGTCCATATGCTGCCGCTGGTGGAGGTGGTGCGCCATGAGCGCACGGAGCAGTCCGCCATCGACCGCACGCTTTCCCTGCTGGAGCAGCTCCACCGGCAGGTGGTGGTGCTGAATCGCAGCGTGCCGGGCCTGCTGGTCAACCGCTTTGCCCAGGCATTGTTCCGGGAGTCCATCTACCTCATCGAGCAGGGCGTGACCACCGCGGCGGACATCGACCGGGCGGTGAAGTATGCCGTGGGTATGCGCTATGCCTCCATCGGCCTGCTGGAGTACTTCGACGCCGTGGGCTTCGGCCTGGAGAGCACCATCGCCCAGAACGTGTACCCGGATCTTTGCGGGACCCGGGAGCTGCAAAAGACCGTGCTGGACGGCCTGGCCTCCGGCAAGACGGGACAGGCCGCAGGACAGGGTCTGTACGACTGGTCGAAAAAGGACGGCGACGATTTCCGCCGCCGCAAGCAGAGCCCGTATTTTGCCGGGGTCAAAGAGTGGACCATGCCCGGCTGAGAAAATTCTGAAATACTGCAAAAAGGCCGCCGGGATCACAAAAGTGATCCCGGCGGCCTGCTGCTGTGCCGGGAAACAGCGGCCAGGGAAGAGGCGCTGCCGTTTATTGGTACAGCTTGGGGATGCGGAAGCTCTGTTCGCCGTTGGCCTCATCGGTCACCGTTCCGGCGGGGAAGAGGATCACGGGGTTGCCCTCCTCGTCCACCTCAAAGGCGGTGGTCTCATCAATGGCCACGTAGTCGGTCAGGGGAGCGTTGTCCTCAATGGGATAGTAGCGCACGTCCGGGTCCTTTTCCATGCGGTTGCCCATCTGCATGGTGATGGTCTCCGTCAGGTAGGAGACATAGTCCTCGCCCAGCAGATCTTCCAGGGTGGGCTCTTCCGAAGTTTCCTGCTCCGCGGGGGGCGTCTGCTCCTCTGCGGGCGGGGTGCTTTCTTCCTGCTGGTCAGAGGCGGATGCGGCGCAGCCGGAAAGCAGCAGCGCGCAGAGGGAAAGCGCCAGCAGTGCGGCGAGCAGGCAGCGATTCTTCTTCATAACGGATACCTCCTTTTTTGTGCTCCGGGCCCGCCGTTGGGGCCCGTTTTCTTTTGGTATCTATACCATAGCGGTTCCATGCCGCAAAGTGGCCGCAAAAAGGCATCATTGCTGCATCATTGTGCCGGGGGACTGCCGCTGTCATTGGGGAAGATCCCCAGGGGCTCCACGCTGATCCGGCCGCTGTCGGACTCCGTCCGGGCGGTATACAGCAGCCCGTCCGTCTGCGTCAGCGCCCACACGGCGTCGCTGCGCAGCTGCGTCTCCAGCCCCAGTCCGTCCAGAAACCGCTGGCCCAGAACTGCACTGGGCGGCAGCGAATCCCGGACGGAGCGCAGGGTGCAGTCGATCCACAGGGGCAGTCCCGTCTCCTGGTCCACCACCAGCCACAGATCGTCCCGTCCGGCGGTCCTGCCCTGGAGATATAGTATTCCCGCGGACAGTGAACCGTCGGACTGGACGTAGACGGCCCGGCTGCCGCCCAGGTACTCCAGGCTGTCCCGGTCAAAGTCCTGGGGCAGAACGCCCCAGGCAAGGAGAAAGTCCACGCTTTGGAAAAACAGCTCTTCCGACTGTGCTGCGTCCGTCTCGCCCGGGGCGGGCAGAGGCTGGGTGGTGGAATAGACGTCTAGATCCGGGTAACGGGTGGCGCGCACCAGAAGCGTCACCTTTTCGGCCAGCGTGGCCTCCCGGATGGTCAGCTCCTCCTGGGCCAAAAGCTCTTTGTGTATGGTGCCCAGAGTCTGCCGGTCCCGCAGGGCGGAGATCTGCGGCGGCAGCAGCAGGGCCGAGAGCACCACCAGGCCGGTCACGGCCGGCAGTGCCCAGGCCTTTGCGCGCTTCAATGGGACGCACCTCCTTTCAAATGGATCTGCACCCGGGTGCCGTGGCCGGGGGCGCTGTCGAATTTCAGCGCAGCGCCATGGAGGGCCACGATCCGCTGGCACACGGTCAGTCCCAACCCGGCGCCGCCCTGGGCCCGGGCGCGGGATTTGTCCGCCATATAGAAAGGCTCCGTGATCCGTCCCAGGTCCTCCGGCGCGATCCCCCGGCCGTCATCCGTGACGGAGATGGTGTATCCGTCCTCTGCGGGCGTACCCTCCAGCAGGATGTGCCCGCCCCGGGAGACGGCCTTGCGGGCGTTGTCCAGCAGGTTCAAACACACGGACGCCATCAGGTCCGGCTCGATGGGCGCTATGCCCGGCTGGGCGCGGACTTCCAGCTGGATGCCGTCACGCTCCAGCGCCGGACGCAGCGCACCGGCGGTCTCCTCCAAAAAGGAGGACAGCTCCGTCTGGCGGAGGGTCACCCCGTTCTGCTCCAGCACGAACATGTCCAATAGCTTGCGGGAGAGGCTCTCCAGCCGCCGTCCCTCCCGGAAGATGTACCCGGCGCTCTCCCGTACCAGTTCCGGGTCCTCCGGCCGGGACAGCAGCAGTTCCCCGTAGCCGATGATGGCCGTCAGGGGCGTTTTGGTCTCGTGGGCGAAGCTGTGGAGAAACTCCTCCTGGCGGCGGGCGTGGTCCGTCAGCTCCGTCACATGGCGCTCCAGCTGGGCGGCCATCTGGTTGAAGTCCCGGCCTAGCTGGGCGATCTCGTCATCCCCTCGGACTTCCACCCGCCGTTCCAGCGCGCCGCCGGCCACCTGCCGGGCCGCCTCGGAAAGCCGTCCCAGCGGCCGGGTCATCCAGGCGCTCAGGGCCAGAGCGGCCAGCGCTGTGGCCAGCAAGAGTCCCAGCAGCACATAGAAAAACACCGTGTACTGGGTCTTCCGCAGGGCAAAGAGGGTTCCCACCTCCCGCCAGTTTTCCAGATAGACCGTTCCGTCCTCCAGGGCCACCGGGGCTGCCGCGTGAAGGTAGAGATGATCGCCGGCGCGCAGCACCTCCCAGCCGGCTTCGTTTTCCGAAAGAGACGAGACCAGAGAGGACTCTGCCGCCAGGCGGTGCCCGGCCAGGACGGTTCCCTCACCGTCGCTGAGGCGAAAGCGCACGCTGTCCCGGCTTTCCGTGGAGGAGGCATCCTCGGCAAGGCGAGCCGCCTCCTCCTGGGTGAAGGTGCGGGAAAACTGCATCTGCCGCAGCAGCGTGCGCCGCAGGAGGGTGTTTTCCGTGGTCACCAGCTCCGCCTGGGCGTCCAGCCCGGCGCGGAACTGCCCGTCGATGAGCACAAAGCCGCCGATGGAGCAGGCCAGGGCCGTGATGGTCACCATGCTGCAAAACAGCTTCCAGAAAAGGCGCATCCTCTCACCCCTCCAATCGGTAGCCCACTTTGTATACTGCGCTCAATCGGTCCTCCAGTCCCAGCTTCTTGCGCATCCGCTGGACGTGGAGGTCCACGGTGCGGCTGTCGCCCAGGTACTCCTCGTTCCACACCCGCTCAAAGATGCGGTCCCGGCACAGCGCCACGTTTTTGTTCTGCACGAACAGCACCAGGAGGTCAAATTCCTTGGCCGTCAGCGCTACCGGCTGCCCGTTTTTGCGCACGATGCGGGCGGCGGGGTCGATCTCGATGTCCGGCTCCAGCCGCAAGATCTGTTCAGCCTTGCCGCAGCGCCGCAGTACGGTCTCCACCCGGGCCAGCAGCTCCGGCAGGGCAAAGGGCTTGGTCAGGTAGTCCTCGGCCCCCCGGCGCAGGCCCCGCACCCGGTCCTCCACCTCGCCCCGGGCGGTGAGAAAGATCACCGGCACCTCCAGGGCCTTGCAGTAGTCCAGCAGTTCATAGCCGTCCGCACCGGGCAGCATGATGTCCAGCAGGGCCAGGTCGAAGGACTCTTTTTCCAGAAGGTCCGCCGCCTGGGTGCCGTCCGGGGCCCAGGTGCAGCGATAGCCTGCCCCCGTCAGCACGGTCCGCACCAGACCGGCAATGGCGGGTTCGTCCTCCGCAATGAGGATCCTGTTCATTCCATGCACCCCCTTTTTCTTTAAAGTAGCGCCCGGAGCCATCATTTTTGCATCACGTCCGGGCGAAAAAGACAAACAGGCGCCCGCACGGGTGCGGACGCCTGCTGGACGGATCAGTAATTCATTCCCACAATGGCCAGATGGCCCTCGTTGACGCCGAAGATGATGTTGGGCCGACCATCGGCGGAGAGAACGAAGCCTGCCTCGCTGGGCTGGAGATCTTCCGTTTCTGCCGCGGCGATCTGGTCGCACATCTCCTGGGTGAAGATCCGGTCAGCACCCAGGGCGGTGAATTCCTCCCGGGTGTTCACAAAGGCGGGATCCTCTGCAAAGCCCACGTAGTTGGGGAACATCATGAGATCTGCCAGCGCCTCCAGGTCCTGGTCCGCCACAGCGTCCTGGATCTTGCGGGCAAAGTCTGCCGCGGCCTCTGCGTCCACATCGAAGTTGTCCGGCGCCTCCTCGCCGGGATCGGCGGCCTCCGCCTCACCGGCACCGGTGGGATCGGTTTGTCCACTCTGGACGGGGGGCTCCTGGGAAGAAGACTGGCTGCTCTGACCGCAGCCGGCCAGCATCAGGCAAAGTGCTGCTGCCAGCAGCATCAGGCCGAAACGTCTGTACATATGGCATGGTCCTTTCTGCGTTGAGATTACCGGCACAGGAATGTGCTTTCTTCCTAGACGCACGATAGGGCAAAAAAGTTTGCGCTCCGGCGGGGCGGCACGAAAAAAATGCGCCGGACCTGCAAGGGGGCCGCGATGATGGAAAAGTGATGCAAAAAAGAGGCGGTTTTGTGGGAAAGCGGTCGTAAGGTAAGGCGCGAGACGAGAAAAGGGGGTGCCTTGCATGGCGCAGTGTGTGCGGCAGGCCGGACGAAGAACATATAGCCACAGGACGGGCGGAAGAAAGAGCGGACGGCGGCGGGAGCGCCGGAGACCTCTTTTGCTGCCGCTGGTGCTGGGGGTGCTGCTTTTGGGAGGCGGATTCCGTCTGGGCGTTTTCCGGGCGGCCGAGGTGCCGATGGAGGAACTGGAAGCGGCGTCTGGCGTGGAGGAGAGCGGGGTTCCTCTGGTACCCCTTGAGCCTGCAGAGCCGACCGTGCCGGAGGATGCGGCGTGGGAACTGCTGGTAGTGAATGGAGCGAATCCCCTGCCAGAGGAATTTGAGATCCCGGAACTGACGCAGCTCAAAGGCGGGCATGCCGTGGACAGCCGGATATATCCGGCGCTGCAGCAGATGATGGATGACTGCCGTGCCGCGGGGCTGGAGCCGTGGATCTGCTCTTCCTACCGCACCCGCGAAAAGCAGGAGGAGCTGTTTCAGAATAAGGTGGAGCGGCTCTTGGCTCTGGGGTATTCGGAAGAGGGAGCTCAGGAGGAGGCGGCCCGGTGGGTGGCCCGCCCCGGCACCAGTGAACACGAGACCGGCCTGGCGGTGGACATCGTGGACAAGGGCTATCAGATCCTGGACCGAAAGCAGGAGCAGACGCCGGTGCAGCAGTGGCTCATGGAAAACTGCGCCCGCTACGGCTTTATCCTCCGCTACCCCACGGACAAAAGTGAGTTGACGGGCATCGGCTACGAGCCGTGGCATTACCGCTATGTGGGACCGGAGGCTGCCGCGGCGATCATGGAACAGGGCATCTGCCTGGAGGAGTATGCGGCGGAGTGAGTCCCGCTCCGGTTTGGGCGCAGCAGCAGGATATCGTACGGAACATTCTGGAAAAACGGGCAGATCCCGTGTATAATAGGCATCAAGATAACCGGACAGGGGAGGTGCACACATGGGAGAGTATCTGTCCGTCAAGGAGGCCGCTGCCAAGTGGGGCGTGTCGGAGCGGCGGGTCAATCAGTTCTGCGCAGAGGGGCGGATTAAAGGTGCGCGAAAGCTGGGCGGCGTGTGGGCCATCCCCGCCGAGGCGGACAAGCCCTCCGATCCCCGCAGGAAAAAGGCACCGGCGGCACAGGCTGCCGCTCCGGCCCGCAGCACGGTGCTGATGCCGCTGATGAACACCCCCTTTGAGCCGGGGTGCTGCACGGCGTGCATCCGGGCCATGGAGGCCGGGCCCGGCCGAGAGATCGCCTGGGCGGAATACTACTATTTCAGCGGTCAGCCGGAAAAGGCCATCCGGGCTACAGAGCCCTTCTTGACCGACGAAGATCCCGGTCTGCAGCTTTCCGCCTGCTGGATCTACGCCTATGCCAATCTCTCCGTGGGGCAGATCCAGCGGGCCAAATTCGCCCTGTCCCAGGTGCAGAAGACCCTGACGGCCGGTGCGGAAAAGACGCCGCAGCTGCGGGCGGCAGAGGCGTTCGTGGCGGCGGGGGCGGCTGTGCTGCTGCATTTGCCCGTCCCCAAGGACCTGCCGCCCACGGCGGATTTTCTGCCGCTGCTGCCGCCGGGACCGCGGGCCTTTGCCCTGTACATCCAGGCCCACTACCTTTATTTGCAACAGGAGTACGGCAAGAGCGTGGGCATTGTAGAGGCTACCCTTGCCATGGGCGCGGAGCAATACCCCATCTCTGCCATTTACCTGCATCTGGTGGCGGTGATGGACTATATGAGCCTGCGCCAGCCGGAGCGGGCCCGGGTCCACCTGCTCTCCGCCTGGGATCTGGCCCGGCCGGACGATCTGATCGAGGGCTTCGGGGAGCATCACGGGCTCCTGGGTGGTATGCTGGAGGCGGTACTCAAGCAGGATTTCCCGGAGGATTTCAAGCGCATCATCGCCATCACTTATCGGTTCTCTTCCGGATGGCGTAGAGTTCATAACCCGGAGACGGGGCACGACGTGGCGGACAATCTGACTACTACGGAGTTTGCCGCGGCTATGCTGGCGGCCCGCGGGTGGACGAACCAGGAGATCGGCGGCCACATGAATATTTCGCCCAACACCGTCAAGCGCTATATTTCCCAGGTGCTGAAAAAGCTGAACATCGAGCACCGCCAGGATCTGAAACAGCACATGCTGCAATAGAGAAATCATGCCGATGCCCGCGGGATATCCCGCGGGCATTACCCGTTTGACCTTGCGAAACGGGTAATAGAAAAGCCGCTTTTTTTGTGGTAAAATCATAAAACAACGACGCGGACGGTACAAAACCGCACCAATGCAATCAAACAGGAGAGAATGTAAGGCATGAAACAAACACCCCTATTTGAGATCGCGGTCACGGCCGCCCAGAATCAGGAGTGGCAGGGCGCGGTGTATTTCCCTGCTTCCGGGGAGCAGCAGGCCTTTGGCAGCCTGCTGGAGCTGATCCGGACCGTGGAGCAGCATGTGCCCGTGCAGCGCCCGGACCCCTGCGGAGATGCGAAAGAGAAGTAAAAGAGCACCGGATCTTGATCCGGTGCTCTTTTTGTATGGTTTTTGCCTCGTGTAAAGGATGGAAACTGCCTTGGCTCAGCCGGGCATCCGTGGGGAATGGACGAAGCAAAAAAGAAAACGTTTGCGTTATAGACAATAAATTACAGCAGAGGCACTTTGGTAAAAACGATAAAAACACGCGGATAAGCTGGATGTATTATACAAAAATAGTTGTATTGCGCAATTGTTAGGTTGATATTTTCGGAAAAGAGGTATATATTGGAATCAACGATAACGCAAGCGTTTTCGTAAAATAAGGCCGGCGCAGTCGACCAAAATCAGAAAGGAGCATTCTTATGCGCAGCAGATCTCGATCCAAGATCCGAAAACAGCTTTTCAGTCTGCTCTTGTCTTTGGCGATGCTTTCCTCTTTGTTGGTGATTCCCGCGGCGGCAAAGGGGCCGGAGGACGCCGTGGCGCCTGTTTACAACGCCGCGGAGAACGTCTATGAGATCAGCACACCTGCCCAGCTGATGTATCTGTCCGGCACCTGGAAAGAGGGCGCGCCCCGGGACGGCAACTATGTCCTGACGGCTGATATCGATATGGCCGGCTGGGAGGGCTTCAAGCCCATTGCCTCCGAAAAGGAGGAGGGATACCTGGGCACCTTCGACGGCCGGTTCCATGCCATCCGCAACCTGACCATCGACTATCCCAAAAAGTATGTGGGCCTGTTCGGCTACGTGGGCAACGAAAATGATCAGGCCTACGTGAAGAACGTGGCCATGCTCGACTGCGAGATCCGCGGTCAGCAGAACGTGGGCGGCATCGCCGGCGTCACGTACGGCACCATCACCGGCTGCGTGGTCACGGGCCATGTGTGGGTGGATGACCTGTCCAACTCCCACACCAGCGGCGGTATCGCCGGAAAGGTGAAGGAGGGCGAGGGCCCCATCATCGGCCATGTGGAAAACTGCTATGTGAATGCCAAGCTGGAAGCGCCCTATGACGTGGGCGGCATCGCCGGTATTCAGGACGGCGGCGGCTACGTGGGCAACAGCTTCGCGGCGGGCTCCGTGAACGCCTATGGCGAAAACGGCTCTGCCGGCGGCATTGCCGGCTCTTTCAACGCCGGCGACCACATCGTCGGCTGCGTCAGCGCCCAGACCTCCATCTCCGGCACCAAGAACGTGGATAAGATCGTGGGCCAGCTGGACGACGAGGCGGCTACCAACATCTCCGGCAACATCGCCTGGGAGGGCACCCTCCTGGCGGGCAACGAGCCTGCGTTCCAGCCCATCCAGTGGGAGGATGTCTCTGCCCAGGTATTGCGGACCAAACAGACCTATGCGGACCTTGGCTGGGACTTTGACAAGGTCTGGACCTGGAGCGATACGCTGCAGCAGCCCATCCTGCAGGGCTATGATCCCGCCATTTTCGAGGCACTGGACTTTACCGTGGACGGCCCCCGGGTCATCTCCCGTGCCATCAACGAGGTGGACCAGAACGCCAAGGTCACCCTGACTGCCCGGGTGGCAGGTGTGGACGCGGTGGAGAGCGCCGTGCTGCACTATGGCTATGACAGCGTGGACGCTGAGCTTCCCATGACCATTTCCGGCACCACCTGCACGGTGGACCTGCCCACCGGCAAGGCCGGAGATATGTACTATTACCTGGAGATCCAGGCCGGAGGCAAGACCGCCACCAAGCCCTATGATAAGTCTGCTCCCATCCAGGTGTTCGTGGACGACGGCAGCATCCTGGGCGATCCCAGCCAGATCACCATGACCCCCGATACCACCCAGGGCAGCCTCCGCTTCAGCTGGATCACCGTGCCGGAGGTAAAGGCCTCTGTGGTGCAGTACAAAAAGCAGGGCGAGAGCACCTGGAAGACCGTCCGCGGCACCAGCTATGTGGACGCTGTGACTCCCGGCTGGAAGGAGCTGGCCACCCATCAGGTGGTGCTGGAGGACCTGGAGCCGGACGCCATGTACGTTTACCGGGTGGGCGACGGCAAGGACTTCATGAGCGAGGAGCACACTTTCAAGGCTCCTACCTCTCCCGATGCGGATGAGTTCTCCTTCATCTTCGTCTCCGATCCCCAGTCCGTGTCCACCGATGACTACATGTCCTTCAAGAAGAGCATGGACTACGCCACCACCCTGGTGACGCCGGAGTTCATCATGAGCGGCGGCGATACCACCCAGGACGGCTACAAGGCCACTGAGTGGGAGGCCTGCTTTGAGGTCATGGGTGACTACTTCGCCTCCATCCCCACCATCACGGTGCCCGGCAACCACGAAATGAAGGGCGACTGGGGCTTCATCTCCTTTGCCCAGCGGTTCAACATGCCCGGCGGCGACACCGGCACGGAGTTTGACGGCACCATCGGCTGCATCGAGTACGGCGACGCCTGCATCGTGGTCATCAACACCGAGGTCACCCCGCCGGAGGAGAAGGCGGACATCATCGCAAAGCAGCTGCAGTGGGCCAAGGAGTGCTACGAGAAGTCCGACAAGAAGTGGCGCATCATGCTCACCCATGCGGGCCCCTACACCTCCAACCACCCCGCCTCCGAGGTCATCGACTACTTCATCAACGACTCTGCGTGGTCCGTGGACGCCCTGGGCGTGGATCTGTTCCTCAACGGCCATGACCACATCTACATCCGCGCAACTGCCCTGGGCGACGTAAAGGCCAACACCGGCGACGGCACCACCTATGTCACCGGCGGTACTGTGGGCAACAAGTACTATGAGTACCTGCCCGACCGCAGCGACTACGCCACCGACTGCTACGTGGACGACGAGGATCAGCAGGTGTTCTCCATCATCACCGTCTCTGAGGACGCCATCACCGGCAAGGCCTATCAGTGCCAGGACAGCGACACCGACGAGAAGGAAGAGATGGACCAGTGGAACAACTGGAAGGTCGTGGACAGCTACGAGATCCGCAACACCGTCCGGGACGGCAAGAAAGTCACGGATTATACGGACGTGAAGAGCAGCGACTGGTTCTATGACGCCGCCGCGTTCGTCACGGAGAACAAGCTGGTCTCCGGTGAGGAGGCCTACCGGTTCGGCGGCAATGAGATCATCACCCGCGCCGAGGCGGCCCAGGCCCTCTATAACCTGGCCGGCCGGCCCGACTGCCAGCTGACCACCGCCTTTACCGACGTGACCGAGCGCAGCCAGCAGCGGGATGCCATCTCCTGGGTCTATCAGCAGGGCATCATGCTGGGCACCGGCGACGGCGTGTTCTCTCCCGACCGCCCGCTGACCCGGGGCATGTTTGCCACCATTCTGGCCCGCTATGCCAAGCTCCAGGGTAAGGATATGTCCACCATGGTGGAGCTGAGCACCTTCACCGACGCAGCCAGCATCCCCGGTGCCTACGCCGACGGCGTGCGCTGGTGCGCGGCCAACAAGATCGTGGAGGGCCGCTCCGACGGTACCTTTGCCTCTCAGGCCAGTCTGACCCGGGCCCATATGTCCACCATGCTCATGCGCTTCGTGCAGCTGGGCAAGTGAATGCTTTGAGAGAAACCCACAGGGAACCATACAATAAAAGGTGCGGGGCCGGCAATCTGCCGGCCCCGCATTTTGCTTTTCAGGAGAGCTTCCGGGCCTCCTGGATCAGCTGCTTGGCTTCCTCCTTGGTGAGCGCTCTCCCGCTGGAGACGACCCTGCCGTCCACCGCCAGCGCGGGCGTGGTCATGACGCCCATGGCGGCGATCTGGACGAAGTCCGTCACATGCTCCACCACCGGCTCCTGGCCCAGCTCCGCCAGGGCCGCCTTTACGGCGTCCTCCAGCCCGTTGCACTTGGCGCAGCCGGAGCCCAGCACCTGGATTCCCGACGCCTGGCCGCCCTGCACAGGGGCGGCTTCTTGCTTCTTCTTTCCGAAAAGATTCATGCTTGTTCCTCCTTGCATCAGATAAGATAGGGTGCCAGCAGGTTGAACAGGCACCCCACCAGCAAAATGCCCGCAGTACAGATGGCCACGAACACCGCCAGCAGCCGGGGCCGCACGGCCTTGCGCAGCATGATGAGGGACGGCAGGGAAAGGGTGGTCACGGCCATCATAAAGGAGAGTACCGTGCCCAACAGGGCGCCCTTTGCCAGCAGTGCCTCCGCCACAGGAATGGTGCCGAAAATGTCCGCGTACATGGGGATGCCCACCAGCGTGGCCAGCACCACGCCCAGGGGGTTGTCGCGGCCCAGGAGGGTCGTCACCCAGTCCTGGGGGATCCAGTTGTGGATGACGGCGCCCACGCCTACGCCCACGAGAATATAGGGAAAGACGCTTTTCAGCGTGCCCAGCATTTGCTCCCGTGCCCAAGTAAGCCGCTGGCGGCGGGT
>OGEZ01001108.1_pt1 | contig 15571 bp, 16 predicted proteins | sample 1570831 | NCBI WGS metagenome assembly OGEZ01 (sample SAMEA2582059, study PRJEB24529) | metagenome | biome: Human gut stool | place: China | collected 2011
TTTTGCAAGTTTCTCGATATCTGCTTCTTCAGTTGGAACGAACTCATGAAGAGGTGGATCAAGGAAACGGATTGTAACTGGGTTACCTTCCAATGCTTCGTAAAGTGCTTCGAAGTCTCCCTGCTGATATGGAAGGATCTTCTCAAGAGCTGCTTCTCTCTCTTCTACTGTATCGGAGCAGATCATCTCACGGAATGCAGCGATTCTGCTTTCCTCGAAGAACATATGCTCTGTACGGCAAAGACCGATACCTTCTGCACCAAGCTCACGAGCTTTCTTAGCATCTTCCGGAGTATCTGCATTTGTACGAACTTTTAATGTTCTGAATTTGTCAGCCCAAGCCATAACACGACCGAACTCACCAGCGATTGTAGCATCAACTGTTGGGATTAATGTTCCATAGATGTTACCTGTTGTACCATCGATAGAGATTTCAGATCCCTCAACGAATGTCTGTCCACCTAATGTGAATGTCTTATTCTCTTCATCCATAGCGATATCACCACATCCGGATACACAGCATGTTCCCATACCACGAGCAACTACGGCTGCGTGAGATGTCATACCGCCACGAACTGTCAGGATACCCTGTGCAGCTGCCATACCTTCGATGTCTTCAGGAGATGTTTCCAGACGAACCAGAATGACTCTGTCGCCAGCTTCAGCCTGAGCTTTTGCGTCTTCTGCTGTGAAGCAAACTTTACCAGCAGCAGCGCCGGGAGATGCAGGCAGACCTTTGCCGATAGGAGTCGCTGCTTTCAGTGCTTTCTGGTCGAAAGCAGGGTGCAGGATCTGATCCAGCTGTTTAGGATCTACTTTCATCAGCGCTTCTTCTTTTGTCAGCAGACCTTCGTCTACCATTTCTACAGCGATACGCAGAGCAGCGTTAGCTGTTCTCTTACCGTTTCTTGTCTGCAGGAAGTACAGTTTGCCTTCTTCAACTGTGAATTCCATATCCTGCATGTCTTTGTAGTGGTTTTCCAGTTTATTCGCGATTTCCATAAACTGAGCATATACTTCAGGCATATCTTCTGCCAGTTTCGCGATGGGCTTAGGAGTACGAACGCCGGCTACAACGTCTTCACCCTGAGCGTTAACCAGGTATTCACCCAGCATAGCCTTTTCACCAGTTGCTGCGTTTCTTGTGAAAGCAACACCTGTACCGGATGTATCACCCATGTTACCGAATACCATCATCTGTACGTTAACTGCAGTACCCCAGCTGTAAGGGATGTCGTTCATTCTTCTGTAAACGAATGCACGAGGGTTATCCCAGCTGCGGAATACAGCCATAGCAGCTTCAAACAGCTGTTCCTTAGGATCCTGAGGGAATTCTTTGCCCTGGTCATCCAGATAAATCTGTTTGAACATATCTACAACTTTTTTCAGGTCTTCAGCAGTCAGATCTGTGTCGTATTTTGCGCCAACCTGTTCTTTGTATTCATCCAGTTTTCTTTCGAATTTGGATTTGGAAACGCCGATAACAACGTCAGCAAACATCATGATAAATCTTCTGTAAGAGTCATAAGCAAATCTGGGGTTGCCAGTTTTTCTTGCCAGACCTTCTACGGAAACATCGTTCAGACCCAGGTTCAGGACTGTGTCCATCATACCGGGCATGGATGCTCTAGCACCGGAACGAACGGAAACCAGCAGGGGATTTTCGGGATCGCCCAGTTTTTTGCCTGCGATTTCTTCCAGTTTGCCCAGAGCTACTTCGATCTGTGCGATCATTTCGTCAGTCAGCTTTTTGCCGCCTTCGTTGTACTCTGTGCAGGCTTCAGTTGTGATTGTGAAACCCTGGGGGATCGGCAGACCCAGGATTGTCATTTCTGCCAGGTTTGCGCCTTTACCGCCCAGCAGGTTACGCATGGAAGCATTACCTTCGCTGAACATGTAAACATACTTTTTGCTCATACTTTTTACCTCCTGTAAACACTTTATAATGATAAAGATGATTTGGGATACATACAAAAATCAAAATCCGCCGTCCTATCAACCGGCGCATCTTGTAAAAAACTTTGCAAGCCGCCTCGCCTTCCCTTTTTCTTCCCAATAAGAAACAGACGTAATTTCTTCTTCAGGGCAAGTGTTGATGCAGTTTGCCATGCTTTTTCTTTTGCAGAATTTTCCCTATACTAAGATTATACCAAAACGCCATGGAACGCAAGCCGATTTTTTTGATTTTTTTGAATTGTTTTTGACGTATTTTGCCGCGGGGCTATGTATACAATGTATGTTTTTCAATGAAATGCACAAAAAATTCCATGCGTTTTGTCCAAAACCACCAAAACAAAAATCTGTGTTTCTTTTTTCTTTTTTCACCGCCTGTTTTTCAGCTGCAATTTTCCTTCCTTACTGGGCTTTTCATTGACCTTGCCGTCCTTTTGTCTTACAATATCCGTAACTGCTTTGTATGGAAAATGGAGAGCCGCCTTCCATGACGTGTCACCCGCTTTCCATATATATTGTTGGGAGGAGATTTTCATGCGTCAGGAAACCAAAGAACTTCTGGAACAAAACAATCAGCAGGAAACCCTGCTTTCCCCGGATTTTCAGTCTGTCCTCAACCATATGGTGACCTATCTGCGTGCTACCCGCCTGCCTGATTCCCTGCAGGAACAGGCACGCCAGCAGATTACTCAGCTGTTTCTGGCAGGGCAGGAGAAAGGGCTTTCTCCCACCGAAGTCATCGGCATGGACTACAAAGCATACTGCGATACACTTTTAGGGCAGTTTCCTCAAAATAACCGCCGCACCCGCATGCTCTGCACCATCCGCGACGTTGCCCTCTTTCTTGGCATCGGTACAGCCGCTCTGTTCCTGACCGATGTGGTTACCACTCCTTTTACCCCCAACCATTCCTTTACCTTGCAAATCGGCAAACTGATTTTTCTCTTATCTCTGGTGGTATTTGCCTATTTTCTGCTGAAAAACGCCGGCAAAAACGCCTTTGCTCCCGCCGAAAAGCAAAAATCCTTCGAAAAAAACATGCATTTTCTGGCTTTGCTCTTAGGGATTGTATGTGTCTTTTTCCTGAAAAAACCCGCTTGGGAAATTCCCTTCTGGGTACCTCTGGCCGCCTTTGCAGGACTGCTTTTGCTATATTTTATTTTACAAAGCATAACAGATTGAATCAAAAAACGCAGAATGAGAAATCATTCTGCGTTTTTTCATTTTCTTCTATTATAATACGCTTCTACTGACCATACTTCTTTAGGTAAATCTTTTTTTAAATATAAGGGGTGATGAGGATGTCCCTTCTTCGTATGCGCCCCAAAAGTCACCCATTGCCGCTTCTCTATCACCTGCAAAATTGCCCCTAAACACTCCCATAAATATCCTCTTTTTTCAATGAGTGCCCCCCACGCTGCCCAGATTTCCGCCTTTGGATATAATTTCAGAATGTTCCCAATGACTTTCTTGTTTTTCTCTAAAACCTTTGGATCATATTTCTTTGGCAAATCATCCGGCTTCGTTGCTCGAAAGGGGTATAAATTTACCATAATCCATCCATCATATCCATTTTGCTTTGCACGCCGCTCCACTGCTTTTATGGTTTGATCCGGTTTTTCCGGCGTTGCCGTACTGGGATTTACACCTATGCAAATAAGCGGATTCTCTCCTCCTTTTCCCAGCACATAACGGTATCTGTTCTCCTCATCTGTTTCATAAAGTATCTGTTCCATAAATTTCCTCCAAAAAAGACGCCGAAACTTCTTGTCTGCACATATCCGTTCCGACGTCTTTTCTAAGACTCAATATTTATTTCGATGTTCTAATACCAGAAAGATTAGAATTCCATTTTTTCTTTCAGGTAAGGAATCAGATCTGCGATAGGCATTCTTACCTGTTCCATCGTATCTCTGTCACGAACAGTTACGCTCTGATCTTCTTCGGATTCAAAGTCGTATGTGATGCAGAAAGGTGTACCGATTTCATCCTGTCTTCTGTAACGTTTACCGATGGAGCCGGTTTCGTCGTATTCGCAGTGGAATTCTTTGGACAGCATGTTGTAAACTTCGATAGCTTTGTCGCCCAGTTTCTTGGACAGAGGCAGTACTGCTGCTTTGACGGGAGCGATGGCGGGATGGAAATGCAGAACAGTTCTTACATCGTTTTCACCCACTTCTTCTTCGTCGTAAGCTTCGCACAGGAATGCCAGTGTCATTCTGTCTGCACCCAGAGAAGGTTCGATGCAGTAAGGGATATATTTTTCGTTCTTTTCCTGATCGTAGTATGTCATATCCTGACCGCTTGTTTCCTGGTGGCATTTCAGGTCGTAATCTGTTCTGTCTGCGATGCCCCACAGTTCGCCCCAGCCGAAGGGGAACAGGAATTCAATGTCTGTTGTGCCTTTGCTGTAGTGAGACAGTTCTTCAGGAGAGTGGTCACGGAGTCTGATGCTTTCTTCGGACATGTTCAGATCCAGCAGCCACTGTCTGCAGAAGTTTCTCCAGTAGTGGAACCAATCCAGATCTTTACCGGGTTCACAGAAGAATTCCAGTTCCATCTGTTCGAATTCTCTTGTTCTGAATGTGAAGTTACCGGGTGTGATTTCGTTACGGAAGGATTTACCGATCTGACCGATACCGAAAGGCAGTTTCTTTCTGCTTGTTCTCTGTACGTTTTTGAAGTTTACGAAAATACCCTGAGCTGTTTCGGGACGCAGGTAAACCACGTTTTTCGCATCTTCTGTAACACCCTGGAATGTTTTGAACATCAGGTTGAACTGACGAATATCTGTAAAGTTGTGAGCGCCGCAGGAAGGGCATGCTACCTGGTGTTCGTCAACGAACGCTTTCATCTGTTCGTTGCTCCAGCCGTCAACAACTTCTTCAGGCATGTTATGTGTTTTCATGTGGTCTTCGATGAGTTTGTCCGCACGAAATCTTTCTTTACATTCCTTACAGTCCATCAGAGGATCGCTGAAGCCGCCAACGTGACCGGAAGCCACCCATGTCTGAGGGTTCATGAGGATTGCGCAGTCAACACCTACGTTGTAAGGGCTTTCCTGGATGAATTTCTTCCACCATGCTTTCTTTACGTTGTTTTTCAGTTCTACACCGATGGGGCCGTAATCCCATGTGTTTGCCAGACCACCGTAAATTTCAGAGCCGGGGTATACAAAACCTCTGTTTTTTGCCAACGCTACGATTTTTTCCATTGTCTTTTCTACCATTTGAAAAACCTCCTTCAAAAATTCCATTAGAAACTTTTTTTCGAGGAATAAAAAAAGCCTTTTCATCCCTCGCCGTAAAGCAAGGGACGAAAGGCATCGTGTCTTCCGCGGTTCCACCCTCATTGATTTGCATTGGTTTATGCAAACCCACTCTTGTGAAAAATTGCTGCTCCCAAGTGCCATTCTCCGCTTTGTCCTGCCGGTCTTGCACCAACCGCCGGCTCTCTGAAAGTCCGCCGCAAATACTCCTCTTGTTCGTCACAGCTATGTAATTTGGTATCAATCTAACACGTTTCCAGAAGAATGTCAAGGGGAATTTTGATTTTTTTCAAAAACAAATGTCCGCCGCAAAACGTCTGCTTTTCAAATCCAGTCCCACGTGCATCTGTAAATACTGCCGCATGACCTTGTCCAATTGTTCCAAGGCTTCGGGCGAAAGACGGAAGCCAAATATCTGTTTCCCCTCGTTTTCCAGCACATGAGAAAGAGCCGCTCCCACTGCCGGCAGCAATAGTCTTGCCCCCTTCTCCTTGTGCTTTTCACAGGTAAAACCGCTGCCGTCAAAATAGAGCCGCTCCGGCGTTTCCTCGCATATCATGCAGTCCGCCGATGCCAGCAGACCGGATAGCTGCAAATACTTGATTTCAAAGATACGCCCTGCCAGTTTCGGCTCCAGATGCCCCTTTGCCATGCCCTGCAAGGTAAAGAGAAGAAGCTGCATGATTTCATCCTGTTCCATGCCTTCGGGGCAGGTTTTCTCCACCAGTTCCGCCAGATACACTGCCTGCGAAAGCACCGCCACGTCATTGCGCAAACCGTAAAAACTTTCAATCAAATCAATCTGTGTCACCGACCAGAAGCCCCGCCCTTCGTAGATGGTAAAATCGCAGTAGGCAAAAAGCTGTGTCCCTGCCAGCAGGTGACTTTTGGCGTTTTTCGCCCCTCTGGCAGACAGACGCACCTTCCCCACCCCTTTGGCAAGAACGGTGATTTGCTTACTGCTTTCGCCCCGCTGGGCTTCCCCTATGACAATGCCTCTAATTTTCCCTACACTCATGGCTCTGACTCCCTTTTTCATAAAACCAACGGAGAAAGCCATGGGCTTCCTCCACTCAGGGTGTCGAAAAAGTCGACACCCTGTCGTCAAAGGCTCATTGCATTCAAGCCTTTGACGAGTAAACAGAAGTATAAAACCGAAGTTCCATCAGCTAAAAGCCTTCGGAAGTGAATTCCGACTGCGGATTCCAGTTGGGAAACCCACACCGCAAGAGATGCGGACAGCCATAAATGGCTGGCATTTGCGGAGCAAATGTGTTGACCCTTTGTTTCCCAACCCCTTCCGCGTTCTTGAAAAAATATATACCTTCGTTTTTCTACAGTTTGAACGGAGAAAGCCATGGGCTTCCTCCGCTATGTCAATAAAATTCTTTATATTTCGAGCTGTTTTCGATACGTCTGCGTCCGTTTTCCTGCTCCCGTCTGGTGCTTTCGTGATACCGCAGATAATCGCTGACCTGCCCTGTCTGTGTGAACCGCTGCCATAATGCCGTCTGTTTTTTGTCCATATCCATCGTCCCTTTCCGTTTTTAGAATATGAAAGAGAACCAAAACCATACGGCACAAATCCTGCCAGTTCTTCCAGCGAATTTTTTTAAATATTTTTCTTGTCGTAACCGAAGTTTTTCAGCAGGAAATCGCTGTCCCGCCAGTCTTTCTTCACCTTTACCCAAATCTGTAAGAAGATAGGAGAGCCCAAAAGACGTTCCATATCCTGACGGGCATAGGTGCCGATTTTTTTCAGCATACTGCCGTGTTTGCCGATGATGATACCCTTATGGGAATCTTTTTCGCAGTAAATCAACGCCTGTACGTCTACCATGTTCTGGTCAGGACGTTTCTTCATGGACATGATTTCCACGGCGATGCCGTGAGGAATTTCATCCTGCAACAGATACAGCGCTTTTTCACGGATGATTTCAGACGCAATCTGACGTTCCGGCTGGTCTGTCACCATTTCCGCAGGGAAATACTGAGGGCCTTCCGGCAGGAATTTCCGAATCACAGAAAGCAGTGTTTCTGTATTGCTGCCTGTTGCCGCGGAAATAGGCACCACTTCTTTGAAGGGGTACAGTTTCCGATAAGCGTCGATAATAGCCAGCAGTTTTTCCTTATCGGGCACGGTATCGATTTTGTTGATAACCAGCACCACAGGTGTTTTTACATTGCCCAGTTTTTCCAGTACATACTGGTCTGCTTCCAGCACCTTGTCTGTGGGTTCCACCAGAAACAGTACCAAGTCCACTTCCTTAAATGTGTTTTCCGCGGAGCGCACCATAAATTCACCCAGTTTGTGTTTGGGTTTATGGATACCGGGTGTGTCCAAGAATACACACTGGAAATCGTCTTTTGTCAAAATACTTGTGATTTTATTTCTTGTGGTCTGAGGTTTGTTGGACGTAATGGCAATCTTTTCCCCAATGAGGCAGTTCATCAGTGTAGATTTCCCTACGTTTGGTCTGCCGATGAGAGATACAAATCCAGAATAAAATTTTCCCATAGCTACCTCCTTACGCCTGTTCTGCTTTTTCCGCTTCTTCCGCAGCCTTTGCCGCCGCTTCTCTTGCGTCCCATTCTGCCTGCATTTCCAGCATCATCATGTACTGGAGCCATCTGTCGTTTTTGGTGTCGATGTCTTCCTGTGTCAGGCCTTTCAGTACGGTCAGGGCCTGATAATATTTCATACCGTCCTCAACGGTGATGTATTCGGATTTCATGCCCAGCACAATGCCGATGCGGTTGGGCAGCATATAACGGCGGATTTCTTCCTGTACGCCTTCGATAGGCTTGCCCAAACGTTTCATAAATTCCAGAGCGTTTTTGTAGTGGATGATGTATTCGCTTTCTTTGATTTTCACCCGCTGGCCCTGCCATTTTGTTTCGATGTATTCCACGATTTCATCCATGGTTTTGGGATTTGCCTGTACTTCGATGCCTGCAAATCTTGCTTTCAATGCTTCAATGCCTTTTGCTTCCATTGTTTACACTCCTTGTTCTTTCAATTCATCATATTTTTTCCGAATAGCCTGCATATCTTCCCAAGCCGGTCGTTTTTTCGTTTCGTCCCGTAATAATGCGGAAGGGTGATAAGTGGCGATGATGTGATATCCTTTTCGCTCAATCCACTGCCCCCGCTGTCTTGTGATTTTAAAATCAGGAGAAATGATGGTGGTCGCCGCGATTCTGCCCAAACAAACGATGATTTTCGGGTGAATCATGGCAAGCTGGTATCTAAGATAATTCAAGCACGCTTCTTTTTCGTCATCATGAGGATCTCTGTTTCCGGGCGGTCTGCATTTGACGATGTTCGCCACATACACATCCTCCAGAGAAAGATTCACTGCCGCCAGCATTTTATCCAGTAACTGTCCCGCGGGGCCCACAAAGGGAATCCCCGTCAAATCTTCCTGCTGGCCGGGGCCCTCCCCGATGAACATAATATCCGCGTTGCGGTTGCCCTTGCCAATGACCACGTTTGTCCGCATTTCACCTAAGCGGCACTTTTTGCAGTGATTGCAGGCACCCTCTAAAATTTCCCAGCTTTTTTCCATAAACCATCACTCCAACATATACTGACGCAAAGCATTTTCCGCCAGTTCCACAAAATCTTCTCCTGCGCCCCAGTCAAAACGGAAAATGGCGCCTTGTCCGCCGCCGCCTGCTGCCAGATGCACATGGGTCACCCCATCAAAATCTGTGGCAAGGACAGTCAATGTTGCCCTGTTGCTGGAACGCACATAATATTTTTCAAATAATCCCATGGCTACAGTGCCCTGTTCTGTTTCCTGAATATATTTATCCAGAAATTCTGCGGAAATGGCATTGTTTATCTGCTGCCACACCAGTTCCAGCACCTCCTTGGGCGCAATGGATACTTTCAAATCTTTCACTTCCATGAGAAATCCCCCTTTTCCTCAGGCTTACTTGATGTCCTCCCCGCGGAAGCCAAAGGGCAGCAGTTCCGTCAGGGCAAATTCCTTCTCCCCTTCTAATTCGCTCCAAAGGACCACTTTTCCTTCTGGCATGAACTCAAAAAGTACCTGTCTGCAAATGCCGCAGGGAGCCGCATAATCGCCGCTGCTGGCCACAATGGCAATTTTCTCAAATTCTCTTACGCCCTCAGAAACAGCTTTTGTCACCGCTGTCCGTTCGGCGCAGATGGTCGCTCCGTAAGTAGCGTTTTCCACATTGCATCCTGTAAAAACTCTGCCGTCCTTTGCCAGCAGTGCTGCCCCCACCTGAAAATGAGAGTAAGGGGCATAAGCCTTTGTCATGACTTCTTTTGCCTTTGCGATGAGTTCCTGATTTGTCATGGAAACACTTCCTTTCCCTTATGCTCTGGGAATCCCAGCCAGTTCCAGAATCTCTTTCTGTTTGGCGAACATTTCTTTTTCTTCTTCCGGCTCCATATGGTCATAGCCCAGCAGATGGAGCATGCTATGAGCAGTGAGGAAAGCAATCTCCCGTTTCAGGGAATGGCCGTATTCCTCTGCCTGTTCTCTTGCACGTTCCAGAGAAATGATGATATCCCCCAGCACCACTTCGCCCTTTTCGTTTCTGTCCATGATTTCCCCTTCTTCAAAGGTCAGCTGGGGAAAACTCAGCACATCTGTCGGGCGGTCGATGCCGCGAAATTGTTTGTTAATCTGATGGATTTCCTCGTTATCCACGATGGAAATGCTGATTTCGCATTCTTCCTGAAAGCCTTCGTATTTCAGGCTGTCCAAAGCGATTTTTTCCATAACGGCTTCCAGTTCTTCCGGGAAGCCCTCTGTCCGTATATCAATCAGTACTGTCACTGTTTGTTTCCTCCTGTTCTGTGTCTGCCTTTTTCTTGGCAGCCTCCTGGATTTCCTTCTGTTCTGGATAGGAAACCCGTTCGTGATACATGCCGTGGAACACCTTCAGAAAAGCCAGTCGGATGGTTTCCAGTTCATTCAGGGTCAAACCGCTGTTGTTGAGCTGTCCATCATCCAGTTTGTCTTTCATGAGGTTTTTCACAGCCGCTTCTGCTTCTTCCATGGTTTTGCCATGACCCAGCATGGAGCGCACCGCCGCTTCCACCGTATCCGCCAGCATCACAACCGCCGACTCCCGGCTGGAAGGGATGCGTCCCTGATAGCGGTAATCCGCTTCGTTCACATTCTCTGCGCCGTAAAGCTTCAAAGCTTTGAAATAGAAAAATTTCACCAGAGAATTGCCGTGGTGCTCTACAATCATATCCCGTACCACCGGCGGCAGTTTATACCGTTCTGCCAGTTCCAGCCCGCCTTTGGTGTGTCCTGTGATGATTTTCGCGCTTTTTTCCGGCGGCAGTTCGTCATGGGGGTTATGCCCCGACTGATTTTCCGCGAAAAACTGTGGATACCGCAGTTTTCCCACATCGTGATAATAAGCCCCGGCTCTTGCCAGTGCCGTATTGCCGCCAATGTCATACACGGCTGTTTCCGCCAGATTTGCCACGATAAGGCTATGGTGATATGTCCCCGGTGCCTCAATCATAAGCTTCCGCAGCAGTTCGTTGTTGGGATTGGTCAGTTCCATCAGTCGCAGTGGTGTGTTTGCCTCAAACATATTTTCCCAGAAAGGCAGACTGCCCACAGCCACAATCATGGAAAGCAGCCCCGTTACAGCGCCAATACCGCCTTGGAACAGCAGTTCTGCGGAATAGCCTTCTCCGAAGAAAAATCCCAGAGAAATGGTAGTCACAAAATCCACTGCCGCCATACCCAAAGCCGCCGGAATCAGATGGGAACGCTTGTCCGTTTTCTGAATGATGAGGGCGGCAAAGGTACCGCTGATGAGAGCATACATCAAAAACTGCACATCCCCGTTGAAGATGAAGCACCCGATGATGCAGAACAAAGCATTGAGCCACAACGCCATCCGTCTGCCCACCAGCAGGCTCACCAGCATAGCAAAGAGCCCTACGGGAACAATGGTGAATATTGTCAGGTTCGCCAATATCCGTATGAGCAGCACCATCATCATATAGATGGTGAATAACATGCGTATTTCATTGGGCTTCAGGAGAATATTCCCCTTGCCCCACCGGAAAAACAGATACAGCGCCGCGAAGAGCATGCCCGTAATAACCAGACTGCCCAGCATAGGCATCAAACTGCCTTCCAATCCTGTTTCACTGACCAGATTCAATGCCACCAGCTTGTCGTAAATCTCCTGGGTAATGATTTCCCCTTCGTCTACGATTTTCTGGTTTTTGCGGATGAGAACTTCATCCACTTCCGCCCGTTTTTCCTCTTTGGCCGCTTCCACAGCCGCCTCATCCACAATAAGGTTAGGCTCCACAGCCGCCGACAGAATAACCCCTGCCATGGTCTTTAAGTCACTGCTCCATGCCAGTTCCTGCAAATAAGTCAGCCCGGATGCTTTGGCTTCCGTCAAACCGTCTGCCGTGACCCCTTTATCATAAATCTGTTTCAGTACCGATACACAGTCATTGGCAAATGCCTTCCGCTGGTCTGCCGTGAGATTTTCATAGGCCATGAGCTGCCGATTGGACAGCACCACAGGCAGTTCCAGAGAAATCTCCTGCACGGCGTTATAAAAACTTTCCCCCTCCGGCAGTCCTGCCAGAACCGTATCCAGTTCCTGAAAGACTCCTTCCACCAGCGTCACATTTTTATCCATGACGGTGGTATCCGTTTTATAAATTGGCCCCACGCTGTTTGCCGCCGCTTCCCGGAGTTTTTCCGTAGCCGCTTCATCCACCGTGTCTTCCGGTGCCACATACCGCTTCGTTGCCACAGAGCCCACCTGCACCGTTTCCCGCTGCTGGATAGAGCCTGTCCCAATGCAGACGATGGTCACCACAAAGGCCAGCACAAACAATACAATCCGGTGCAGCTCTTTACGCTCTGCCCCGTCTGCTATCTTTCTTTCCATCTGCATCACTCCGCTTTCTGGATTCAAACTTTTCATATGCCAGAATGATTTTCTGTACCAAAGGATGACGCACAACGTCCTTATTGGTGAGGGTGATCATACCGATGCCCTCAATGCCGCTCAAAATCTTGGTAGCTTCCAACAAGCCGGAGCGTTTGCCCTCTGCCAAGTCGATCTGTGTCAAGTCCCCCGTAATGACCGCCTTAGAACCATACCCGATACGGGTCAGGAACATTTTCATCTGTTCCGGTGTGGTGTTCTGGGCTTCATCCAGTACGATATAGGCGTTATCCAGTGTACGTCCGCGCATATAGGCCAGAGGCGCCACTTCGATAAGCCCTTTTTCCATATTTTTTGTGAAATTTTCTACCCCCATAATTTCATACAGCGCATCATAGAGGGGGCGCAGGTAAGGGTCTACCTTCTGCTGCAAATCCCCCGGCAAAAAGCCCAGTTTTTCCCCTGCTTCAATGGCAGGACGGGTCAAAATGATGCGGTTGACTTCATTGTTTTTGAATGCGGTAATGGCCATTGCCATTGCCAGATAAGTTTTCCCTGTACCAGCAGGGCCAATGCCGAATACCACCGTATTGTTCTTCATCAGGTCGATATATTTTTTCTGCCCCATGGTCTTGGGTTTCAGTGGTCTGCCGTTGGCAGTGATACAAATCAGGTTGTCATAAACCTTTTCCAGTTCCTGCAAATCGGCTTCTTCGGCAGAAGAAATGAAGTATTCCAGATTCTGTTCTGTGATTTCTTCCCCTCGGCGGGCAAGGGCAGCCATGGAGTTGAGCACATTCCACGCCTTGTGTACGCCTCTTTCTTCCCCAACCACTTTCACATCATCGCCGCGGTTGACAATCTGCACACCGCAGCTTTTTTCGATTTTTCTGATATTGCTGTCAAACTGCCCGAATACAGGCAGGATAATGTCATTCTCCAACTGAATGGTTCTCTCTATTTGACTCATCTTCGACATCAAATTCCTTTCTCACTTGTTTTTTTCCGATTTCTTCGGACAAAGTCACTTTGCACACTGCTCGGACTCTGTCTGTATATGTTTCATATCTGATTTCCGTCTGCGCCACGGACTCACCTTCTGCCAGCCCTTCCGCCGCTTTTTCCTTGCATTTTGCTTCCAAAAGGGCTTTGGCCTCCTCTGCGGTGTAAGTCTTTTCCGCCGTTTCGTAAGGGCGGTAAACCTCTGTCCGCAGAGAAAAAGGCAACGTCCAATCTCCCAGACCGATGTTTTTTTCTTTCAAAACTTCTTTCTCGAAGTCACTTTCCATGTGTGGCTTGATGAAATCCAGTTCCAGATCTCCAAAAAGCAGCACACGATTCTCCTTTTCCTTGCCGCCGAAAATCTTTTCCGTTTCCGTCAGCATTTGTTCCTCCGTCACCTCTGCCCATGTGGTTGCCTGCACGCTTCCGCTGGCCGCCACATATTCCGTTTCCATGGGTTCCCCTTCCAGCCCCACCAGAACCTCCGCGGAAATGAGCACATCCCCAGCCTGTACCACATCTCCCGCCTGCACAAGGGGCGTTCCTTTGGCTGCCGTGATTTTCTCCACCACGCCGTCTTTTTCGGCAATGATGTCACAGGGCGTTTCTTCTTCCATGGGCGTAGGCGCCACAATGGTTTCCGCTACTTTTACCGTAGCTTCTGCCCCCTTGATGGACACACTCACCCAGGATAAGTCCGAAATATCTGCCAGCAGTGCCTTGGTCACCGCGTCCGCGTCCACCTGTTTTTTCCATTTCCCCGGCTTCAGGCCGTATGCCTCGCAGGCAGTCAAAATCTCCTCTTCCGTCAGCCGTTCGTTGCCTTCCACATGAACCACCCAGACGAAAGAAGAAAGCACATAAAGGGCCGCCGCAAAAAATAAGATGCCCACAGCGAATATGGGATGGGTCTTTGCATGCCGCATCTTTTCCGGCAAGCCGCCCAATGCCAAAATCTCCAAATGGCACCCCGTCTTTTGGGCACATTCTTCCAGTTCTTTCAGTCCAGCCAGAGAAGTTTTCATCTCCATACCACCGCCGACACCCTTGGCATCCCAGAATAAAATCCGGCGGTATGCAGCCAGATTCATGAACCGTTCCATGGAAAAACCGGTTATTCTTATCATAACATATCCACGCAAATAATACCACAATACGGGCAACAAATTCCGCACCTGCCTTCCCTTCCTACCGCAAAAATTCCAGGCGGAAAATCCGCCCTTTCACCACGATACAGGCCGCCGACATCTGCTTCAGTTCCAGCCCTTCTCCTGTCAGCAGCAGCCTGCCTGCCCCCGTGGCAATGCGTATGGTTTCAGCACTGTATTCCAAGAGCCCCTTATGGTTTTCCACCGTCACTTCCTCCTGTCCCACCATGGACACTAAGGGCAGATCCAGCACCACTTCCTTAGGCAAATCCAGCTTTTCCGCCATGCCTTTGCCAAATCCCATGACCAGAACCTCCTTCCTGTCAAATGCCCTCTTTTATAGGTATGCCATCCACCCCCGTCCCATACCCGCAAAAAAAGCCGGAAGTCCTTTCGGGGCTTCTTCATCAGAAAACAAAGAAAGCCAAAATCCTTATGATGACAAAAGATTTTGGCTTTCTGATTTTAAGATTTTATTTGTTATGTTTTCTTAAGGGGAAGTTCCTTTGGCAAAAACCAAACTCCTTCCGGCTGTGTGTTTCTATGGATTTTTTATCAGGACAGCAGCGCACGGTCGCTGGCAAATTCACTGCCGCTGGCAACAGAGAACTGCCGCAGCAGGTCATCTACTGTGAGTTTTTTCTTTTCTTCCCCGCGGATATCCAGAATGATCTGTCCGTTGTTCATCATAATCAGACGATTGCCGTGAGCAATGGCATCTTTCATGTTATGGGTAACCATGAGGGCAGTCAGGTTATTTTCCGCAATGATGCGGTCAGAAATTTCCAATACCTTTGCCGCTGTTTTGGGGTCAAGGGCTGCCGTATGTTCGTCCAGCAGCAGTACCTTTGGCTTTTTCAGGGTAGCCATCAGCAGTGTCAATGCCTGACGCTGACCGCCGGAAAGAAGTCCCACCTTGGAACGCAGGCGGTTTTCCAGCCCCAAATCCAGTGTTTTCAAAAGTTCCTTGTATTCTTCCCGTTCTTTGGCACGGATACCCCAGCATAAGTGCCGTGTTTTGCCGCGACGGTAAGCAATGGCCAGATTTTCCTCGATTTCCATATCTGCCGCCGTACCCATCATGGGGTCTTGGAACACACGCCCCAGATAAGCCGCCCGTTTGTAGTCCGGCAGTCTGGTAACATCTTTCCCGTCGATAAGCACCTGACCTTCGTCCAAAGGCCATGCGCCGCAGATGGCATTCATCATAGTGGATTTTCCGGCACCATTACCGCCAATAACGGTGACAAAATCCCCTTCCTCCAGCTTCAGATTC
>OGEZ01001111.1_pt1 | contig 15507 bp, 3 predicted proteins | sample 1570831 | NCBI WGS metagenome assembly OGEZ01 (sample SAMEA2582059, study PRJEB24529) | metagenome | biome: Human gut stool | place: China | collected 2011
AAATGGCATCAATGCGAACGACCAAAAGATTACCAATGTTGCTGATGGTAATATTGCGGCTAATTCCAAAGACGCGGTTAACGGCGGTCAATTACATGAAGCTAAAACTGAGTTAAACAAGAATATCGCTGATACAAAGACTGAATTAAATAAAAACATTGGCGATACTAAAACCGAATTAAATAAAAATATCGCTGACACTAAAACTGAACTCAACAATAATATTAATGACGCTAAGACTGAACTGACCAATAAAGGTCTTCGTTTTGACGCAGATAATAATGATGCAAAAACGAATAAATTAGGCTCCAAGGTAACGGTAAACGGCGACGATAATATTACGACGGAAATCACGCAAACCGGTGACGACACTAAGATTGGTCTAAAATTGAAGAAAGATCTTAACGTTACCACTGTTACGGCTACAGAAACTGTAAAAGCCGGTACTGTAACCATGGGTAAACAAGCCGATGGTGCAACCCCTGCTAATACAGGTAACTACGTGACAGGGCTTGATAATAAGACTTGGGACGCAGGTAAAGTCGTATCCGGTCGTGCTGCAACAGAGGATCAATTGAAACAAGCTTTGGCGGGTCAAACTGATACAGGTCTCAAATTCAATGCCAATGTAGGCGGTGTACAAACCAATAAATTAGGCTCTACTATCACTGTTCAAGGTGAAGGCAAAGCTGCTGATACCGACTATAGTGGTGACAATATTAAGACTTTCATCAAACAAGATGCAGCAACAGGTAACACGACTATCGATGTGAAGATGAACAAAAATCTTAAGGCTGAATCCGTGAAAGTCGGTAAAGACGGTAAGGAGGGCGTATCTCTTACAGGTCCAGATACGGCGAATGGCACTGATGGTAAGGTAGCTGTTACAGATAAAAACGGCAAGGATGCGGTGTCCATGTCCGGTAAAGACGGTATAGGTCACATCGGTTTAACTGGTAAAGATGGTCGCAGTGCGGATATTATCGCTGATAAAGGTGCTGCTGATGTTAATGGAAATGAAATCACGCGCATTAAATATCAAGATGAAAATGGCACAACCCATGAAGTAGCAACCAAAGACGATGGTATGAAATACGGTGGTGACTCCGGTACTACCATCAAGAAGAAACTTAATGAACAATTGGACATTAAGGGTGGTGTTACAAGTGAAGATGAGTTGACCGAAAACAATATCGGTGTTATTAGTAAAAATAATATCCTTAATGTTCGTTTGGCAAAAAATCTTAAAGGTCTAGATTCCATAACTTTCAACAATGGTACTAATGGTGCAAACGGTAAAACCGTTGTAAATGGTGAAGGTATGACCGTTCAAGATAAGGATGGCAATCCGTTGACTGCTGTTACAAAGGACGGCGTGAAGATTACCAACGGTCCATCCATGACGAAGGACGGTATCGATGCGTCCAACAAGAAGATTACGAATGTAGCTGATGGTACTGATTCTAAGGATGCGGTTAATAAATCCCAATTAGATAAAGCCGCAGCAGCTGCTACTACAACAGTAACGGCAGGTAATAATGTCCAAGTAGATAAGACCACTAATGCGGACGGTTCTACAAATTACAAAGTGGGCCTCAAAGACCAAGTAACAATGGGGACTGATCCTACGAAACAAATTGCAATGGATGGTACAACAGGCACTATCAAAGCCGGTGACAACATTACTATCGATGGTAACAAAGGCACCATTAAAGCAGGTGATAAAGTTGAAATCGATGGTGATAAGGGCACAATCAAGGCCGGCACTGTAGCGATTGACGGTATAAACGGTACAATTAAGGCCGGAGATAAGGTAACTATCGACGGTAAAGATGGTAAGATCGCGGCAGGTAAAGTATCTGTTGATGGCAAGGACGGTCATGTGACAGGTTTGGAAAACAAAGATTGGGATCCTAACAATATTACAAGTGGTCGTGCTGCTACAGAAGATCAATTGCAGAAGTCCCATAAAACCTTGGATAATAAGATTAATAACTTAGGTGATGACATTACGAAGAAAGGTATGGATTTTGCCGGTAATACAGGCGATTTCCACCGTGATTTAGGTCAAAAGGTTACTATCAAAGGTGAAGGTCAAGGGGCTGATAGTGATTATTCCGGTGAAAATATCAAAACAGTAGCCGAAAATGGTAATGTTACTATTAAAATGGCTAAGAATCTTAAGACTGATAGCGTTACTACCAAAACGGTCACTGCCGATACGGTAACGACTGATAAGGTGAAAGTCGGCAAAAACGGTCAAGATGGCGTTTCCATTACAGGTCCAGACGCTGCGAATGGTACAGACGGCAAAGTAGCTATTACAGGTAAAGACGGTAAAGATGCTGTATCTATGTCCGGCAAAGATGGCGTTGGTCATATCGGTTTAACTGGCAAAGATGGTCGCAATGCAGATATGATTGCTGATAAGGGTGATTCTGATCTAGGAGGTAATGCTATTACTCGTATTAAGTACCAAGATGAACAGGGCAAGACACATCAAGTGGCAACTAAAGACGATGGTATGAAATACGGTGGTGATTCCGGTAATGTGATTAACAAAAAACTTAACGAACAGGTAAACGTAATCGGTGGTATTACTGATGCTAGCAAGTTGACTACAGAAGATAATTTAGGTGTTGTATCCGATGGTACCGGCAATCTCAAGGTTCGTATGGCGAAAGATTTGAAAGGTCTTACGTCAGTAACGACTAAGGATGCCGCAGGTAACTCTACGGTTGTGAACGGCAGTGGCATAACCATTACTCCTGCTAGCGGTAACATTGTAAGCCTTACTAAAGATGGATTGAATAACGGTGGTAAAACAATTAGCAATGTAGGTCCTGGTGTAAACGGCACGGATGCGGTTAACGTAAATCAATTGAAAGGAGTTACAGAGGGCATGGCCAATGCTATTAATTCCGTGGCGGGCGAAACGCAACGTGTAGGTGCTCATGCGGCAGCTATGTCTGCGTTGAAACCGATTCAATATGATCCGTTAGAACCAACTCAAGTGATGGCTGGTATTGGCAATTACAGAGGTGAAACCGCAGCAGCTTTAGGTGTTGCGCATTACACATCGGAAGATACTATGTTCCATGCAGGTGTATCTGTTGGTAGCCGTCATAATATGGTGAATGCCGGTGTAACTCGTAAATTCGGCTCTTCTGATGAGAAGAAGGCTATTCCTGAACGCTACAAGGGCGGCCCTATCAGCTCTATGTACGTAATGCAGGATGAAATGACTGCTTTGAAAGCTGAAAATGCACGCATGAAAGCGCAGGATGAAAAATTAACTGCGGACTATGCGGCATTGAAAGAAGACAACCTTCGTCTACAGAAAGATAACGAAGAAACTAAACGACAATTAGCTCTTATTATGAGTCGTTTAGGTATGTAAATCATATAAATTTCATTTTATATTCATGTGGTAAAATCTGTTGATGTACCAGAAAATACCCATGAAGATTAGATGATTTTAACCCTATATGGTATATAAAATGAAAGAACGAAAGTCTACTGTGAAAAGACTTTCGTTCTTTTTTTGTATTTGACTTCACAAACCTTTCATAATAGTGTATAATACAGAACATATAATTTTAATCGAAAATTATGAATGTGATTAATTTACTATAAAATCATTAGTTTTAGATTATAAGTGTTGTTTGGCCCATTGTAGCAAGGGTTTTTATGATTGAAAATATATTTAAATGAGTAAGAAAATCAATTTTTAAAAGAAGTTTAAAGTTCTGAAAATAAATGAGCGAAATGTGAAAAAAATATATTTACATTCATAAACTAATCTGATATTTTATATGTATAGTAATTAAATTTTTGATGAAAATTTTATTATTTTTAGTGTTTTAGTGTTGGTTTTAGAATCCCTTATAAAACTGTGTGAAAGGTAGGTACTACTAAATGAATCGTATTTATAGGGTAATTTGGAGTCAGGTACGGGGCGCATATGTCGTTGTATCTGAAATCGCAAAAAGCCATACTCGTGGCTCCAAAAGCTTTGTTAGTAATTCCGCTAAAGCTTCGGTAAAAGTTGGTTTGGCGGCTATGGTTTTAACCTGTGGTAGTGGGTTGATTTCGGGTGTTGATGCAGCACCTGTTAGAGGCCTTTCTTTGGCTCCTGGTGAAGGACATAATGATGGTGGGTTTACGTATTTATATCCTAGCGAAAAGGCTCCTACTATTCAGATGTATGATTACAAAACACCGGGCAATCCAGGACTAGGAAATTTATATACAAATAATAAGGTGTTTGGCATCCAAATTGGTAACAATGCAAACGCCCGTGCTAATGATGGTTCTGTGTCTGGTATTTCTATTGGTGATTATTCCCAATCTCGTGCGTTGGGTATCGGTTTAGGCCACTATGCTCAATCTGAACAAATCGGTGCTATTGCTGTCGGTTCGGCTTCAAAGGCAAAGGGTTTTAACTCCTTGGCTATGATGCGTCAAGCCTATGCAGGCGAACAATATGCGGCGGCTATAGGTACAGCAGCATCTGCACAAGGTAAAGCTAGCTTGGCTATGGGTCACTCCGCATTAGCAACAGGTGATCAATCTATTGCTATCGGCTCTGCAAATCCAAATCCTAAATATGATGATAAAGGCACACCGTATACAGCATATGATGAAACAACTAATACCCAAGCTAATGCAGCTCGTTCCGTTGCTATTGGTCAAGGTGCTAAATCAAATACTGTAGACAGCGTTGCTATGGGTACTGGTGCTAATGTTGCTTCTGGCTCAAATTATAAAGGTGAAGCTTATGCAAGAGGCGTAGCCATCGGTAATCGTGCTACATCTCAAGGTATTCAAGGTGTAGCTATCGGTAACGGTGCAGCACATTATCGTGATAATGCAGTTGCTCTTGGTAACAATGCGCAAACTCGTGCGAAAGACGGCATCGCTATTGGTAACAATGCTGAATCCGGTATTCAAAATGATCCTCAATACAAAGTAAATAATTCCGTTGCTGTAGGTAACTCCGCGCGTGCTCATGGTGGTTCCGGGGTGGCATTGGGTAATGATACTTATGCATTAGGCGGTTCCTCTGTAGCAGCAGGTAATGCGGCATGGGCATTAGGTGAACGTTCTACAGCTATCGGTAACAATGCTCATTCTGAAGGTTACGGCTCTATTGCTATGGGTCGTGAAGCTAGTGCATTGAGTACTCAAGATGGGGACAAGAAAAATGTTGTGGCTATCGGTGATGATGCACAAGCAACCGGTTCTCGTTCTATCGCATTGGGCGTAAGCGCTCAAGCTGGTACATTAGAACGTGTACGTGATCGTAGTGTTTATAAAGATAATCCTGAATTAATCACTAAACTTAAAGCTCAAAAAGAAGTAACTGATGCTGTAGCAATCGGTAGCGAAGCAAGCGTACAAGAAAACGAAGGCTTAGCTCTCGGTAGCAAAGCAACAGTAAATAACGTTCGTGGCGTTGCGTTAGGTGCTAATTCTGTAACAGCTGCTCCGGTAAGCACTGCTAGTGAAAAGATTAATGGTTTGACATATAACTATGCAGGTGGTACTGCTGATTCCACAGTTAGCGTTGGTAACAATTCTACAAAACGTACAATCACTAACGTAGCTGCTGGTCGTGTGAATGCACAATCTACAGATGCTATTAATGGCAGCCAATTATATGGTGTTGCTAATGCAGTAGGTAATGTAGCTAACAGCACTACAAATATTTTGGGTGGTAATGCTAAGGTTGACCAAAACGGTACTATTACCATGACTAATATTGGTGATACAGGTAAAAATACCGTTCATGAAGCTATTAAATCCGCAAACTCTGGCTGGGAACTTCAAGTTAATGGCCAAAAGGTAAAAGACGTAAAAGCGCCTAACCGTACAGTGAACTTTAACGCTGGTAATAATATTAAATTAGAAGGTTCTGGAGACAATGTTACGGTTGCAACTGTTGATGACGCAAGATTCAACTCCGTTACAACTGGTAACGTATCTATGAGCAAAAACGGTATCAATGCTGGTGGGCATCAAATTACCAATGTACAATCTGGTGGCGATACATTAACAAATGCGGCTAATATCGGTGATATCTCTCGTATTGCGGCTAAATACGATAAATACTTGCAACGCGGTACAGCTAGCTATGAAGCAAACGGTAACGGCAAAATTAACATGACCGGTACAAACGGTTTGACTGCTGAAGTAACAGGTTTGAAAAATACGTATGTTACATCCGGTACAGTATCCAATGACGGTAAGAGATTGACATTGACACGTAATGATAATCAAACATTCGATGTTGATATCTCTAAGATCTCTAACGGCCTTTCTAAAACTGACTACCGCTTGATTGCAAACCCTGCAGCAGGCAGCAACGGCGAATATAAAGTAGCTGCTGATGGCAGCATGACATTAACTGTTGCTGATGCTGCTGGTTCCAACCCTAAACAAGTTAAGTTGACGAACCTTGCTTCTAAAGAGCAACAAGATATTAATACTACTAATATCACAAATAACACTAACAAAATCGCTAAAGGCTTGAGCTTCCAAGGCGATAACAACGTTAAAATTAATAAACAACTTGGCGATACTTTAGGTATTACTGGTGGTGCTACAGGTGCTTTGTCTGACAACAACATCGGTGTTGTAGCTAAAGACGGCAACCTTAATGTTAAGTTGGCAAAAGACCTAACAGGTTTGAATAGCGTAACTGCAGGTTCTGTTCGCGTAGGTAAACATAGCGACAATAAAAACTATGTAACTGGTTTGGACAATAAAGAATGGAATGTTCAAAACCCTACAATCACATCTGGTCGTGCAGCAACTGAAGATCAGTTGAAAAAAGTGTCTGATGAAATCAAGACTACTAATGCGGCTAAAACAGATTACCGCTTGATCAACAATACAAATTCTGCAGATGGTTCTTACTCTGTAGAAAACAATAAAGTTGATTTGAAAGTTAAAGATGAAGCTCATCCTAACAACCCTGCTAATACGGTAACAATCAACAATATCGCATCCAAAACTGAATTGGATAAATTGACAGAACGTGCTGTTAAATATGATCTTAACGGTACTACTATTAATAAAAACAAGGTTACTTTGGAAGGCCAAGGTGGCACAACAATTACTAACTTGAAAGCCGGCGAAGTATCCTCTACTTCTACAGATGCTGTAAATGGTAGTCAATTGCATGATGTAAAAATCGAAGCAGGTAAACATTCAAAAGTAACTGTTTCTGATGATAACCTCAAATTGACAACTACTCCTGCTACAAGCACTGAAGGTGCTAAATATGATCTTCGTTTGAACAACAAAGTGACATTGGGTAGCGGTAACAATCAAGTAGTTCTTGATGGTACTGCAGGCAGAGTGACTGCTGGTGCTGTTGTAATGGGTGCTCAAACTGTTCAAAATACGAAACATGCAAGCGAAACTGGTAATTATGTAACTAATTTAAGCAATAAAAACTGGGATTCCACATCTATCGTATCCGGTCGTGCTGCGACTGAAGATCAGTTGAAAAAAGTTAGCGAACAAATTACTCAACAAGGTAGCAGTGCAACTGACTATCGTCTTGTAAGAAACTCCAGCGCTGACGGCTCCTACAAGGTAAATGACAATGGTGAAGTATCCTTGACTGTAGAGGATAAAAACCATGCAGGCGTTAAAGAGCAAGTTACAATCAATAACATTGCATCCAAATCTTCCGTAGATAAATTGACTGATCGTGCAGTTAAATACGACATCAATAACGGTGTTGTTGATAAAACTAAGGTAACATTGGAAGGTGCGAACGGTACTACTATTACAAATGTAAAAGATGGTGCTGTAACAGCTACATCCACAGATGCTATCAACGGCAGCCAATTGTTCAAGACTAAAGAAGAATTGATTAATAAAGGCATGAAATTCGGTGCTGACTCCGGTAACGTAATCAATAAAAAACTTGGTGAACAAGTAAATGTTAAAGGTGGCATTACAGAAGCATCCAAATTGACTGCTGAAGATAACATCGGTGTTGTATCTGATGGCTCTAACGACTTGAAAGTTCGTTTGGCTAAAGACCTTAAAGGTTTGAACAGCGTAACTGTAGGTGATACAAAAGTTACTTCTAACGGTGTAACTATTAGCAACGGTGCTACAAATAATGCATCTGTATCCCTTACTAAATCCGGTTTAGATAATGGTGGTAACAAGATTACTAACGTTGCTCGTGGTACAATCGACAGCGATGCAGTAAACTTGGCACAATTGAAAGAAGTATCCAACAGTGCATCTGCAGCAAATACGAAGGTAGCTGAAGGCAAAAACATTAAAGTTGATGAAAGCATCGACAATGTAACTAAAGCTAAAACGTATACTGTAGGCTTGAAAGATGAAGTAACATTAGGCTCTGGTAATACAGCTATCAATATTAACGGTACAACAGGTATTGTAAAAGCTGGCGACGGTGCTAATGCTGTAACTATCAATGGCACAAATGGTACTATCAACTCCGGTAAAGTAACAATCAATGGTACTACAGGTACTGTTAACGAATTGACTAACAGAATTTGGAATCCTAATGCTATTACTAATGGTCAAGCTGCGACAGAAGATCAATTGAAAGTAGTAGACAATAAAATTGATACTACAAAAACTGAAATCGTAGAAAAAGGCTTGAACTTCCAAGGCGATGCAGGTACTGCAATTCATAAAGACCTTGGTCAAACATTGAAAATCTCTGGTGGTCAAGCTGACGCATCTAAACTTTCAGAAAATAACATCGGCGTAGTTAATAACAACGGCGTATTGAATGTTAAACTTGCTAAAGATTTAACAGGTTTGAACAGTGTAACAACTGGTGCTACAACTATTAACAACAATGGCTTGACAATCGGTGGTAACACATTTGTTACAAGCAACGGCTTCAATGCTAACGATACTCAAATCACAAACGTGAAAGCTGGTACAGAGGATAACCACGCAGTTAACCTTAAACAGTTGAAAGAAGTATCCAACAACGCAGCAGCAGCTAAAACTGTTGTAAAAGCTGGCAAAAACATCAATGTAACTGATTCTGAAGATCCACTTACTAAAGCTAAGACTTACACAGTTGGTTTACAAGATACAGTAACATTGGGTTCCGGCAATACAGCTGTTAACATCGACGGTACAAAAGGTATTGTGAAAGCTGGCGAAGGCAATAATGCTGTAACTATCAACGGTACAAACAGCACAATTAATGCTGGTAACGTAGCGATTGACGGTGTAACAGGCAATATCAATTCCGGTAAAGTTCTTGTTAACGGTGCTAAAGGTACTGTAAACAACTTAACAAATATCACTTGGGATGCTGACCATATCACAAGCGGTCAAGCTGCAACAGAAGATCAATTGAAAGTTGTTGATAAGAAAATTACTGACAATGGTAGTAACTTGACTAAGAAGGGCTTGAACTTCAAAGGCGATGACGCTACAAGCATTCATAAAGATCTTGGCGAAACATTAGATGTTGTAGGTGGTACTTCCGATAAAGCTAAATTGTCTGACAATAACATCGGCGTGGTATCTGAAAACGGTAAGTTGAATGTTAAACTCGCTAAAGAGTTGACTGGCTTAACAAGTGTAACAACTGGTGCTACAACAATTAATAACGAAGGTTTAACAATTGGTGGTAATAAATTCGTTACAGCTAACGGTTTTGATGCTAACAACACACAAATCAAAAACGTAAAAGCTGGTACTGATGGCAATGATGCAGTTAACTTGAATCAATTGAATGAAGTTAAAAATGCATCTAACACTACAGTTGAAGGTAGCGAAAACATCAATGTTAACTCCACAGTAGATCCTAATACACACGCTAAAACTTACAAAGTAGCATTGAAAGACAATGTAACTTTAGGTTCCGGCAATAATGCAATCAACATCAACGGTACTACAGGTATCATAAAAGCTGGTGACGGTGCTAATGCTGTAACTATCAATGGTACAAACGGCACTATTAACTCCGGTAAAGTGACTGTCAACGGTACTGCTGGTACTGTGAATAACTTGACAAACATCACTTGGGATCCTGCACATATCACAAGCGGTCAAGCTGCAACAGAAGACCAATTGAAATCTGTTGATAAGAAAATCACTGACAACAGCACTGACTTGACTAAGAAAGGCTTGAACTTCCAAGCTGATTCTGGCGAATTAATCCATAAAGATCTTGGTCAAACATTGGATGTTGTAGGTGGCATTACTGAGAAATCTAAATTGTCTGACAACAACATCGGTGTGGTATCCGAAAACGGTAAGTTGAATGTTAAACTTGCAAAAGACTTAACAGGATTGAACAGCGTAACAACTGGTCAAACAACTATCAACAACGATGGTTTGACAATCAACAACAAACAATTCGTTACAGCTAATGGTTTCAACGCTAACAATACGCAAATCAAAAACGTAACAGCTGGCGTAGAAGATAATGATGCTGTAAATGTTAAACAATTGAACGATGTAAAAGCTGCATCTAATACAAAAGTAGAAGGTAGCAAAAACATCAATGTTGATGAAACTGTAGATAATGTAACAAAAGCTAAAACTTACACAGTTGCATTGAAAGACACTGTAACATTAGGTTCCGGTAATACTGCAGTCAACATCGACGGTACAAAAGGTATTGTAAAAGCTGGTGACGGCGCTAACGCAGTAACTATCAATGGCGTAACAGGCAACATCAATGCTGGTAAAGTGACTGTTAACGGTGCTACTGGTACTGTAAACAACTTGACAAATATCACTTGGGATCCTGCAAATATCACAAGTGGTCAAGCTGCAACAGAAGACCAATTGAAAATTGTTGATAAGAAAATCACTGATAACAGCGCTGACTTGACTAAGAAAGGCTTGAACTTCCAAGCTGACTCTGGCGAATTAATTCATAAAGACCTTGGTCAAACATTGGATGTTGTAGGTGGCATTTCTGATAAAGCTAAATTGTCTGATGGCAATATCGGTGTTGTATCCGAAAACGGTAAGTTGAATGTTAAACTTGCAAAAGACTTAACAAACTTGAACAGCGTAACAACTGGTCAAACAACTATCAACAACGATGGCTTGACAATCAACAACAAACAATTCGTTACAGCTAATGGTTTCAACGCTAACAATACGCAAATCAAAAACGTAACAGCTGGCGTAGAAGATAATGATGCTGTAAATGTTAAACAATTGAACGATGTAAAAGCTGCATCTAATACAAAAGTAGAAGGTAGCAAAAACATCAATGTTGATGAAACTGTAGATAATGTAACAAAAGCTAAAACTTACACAGTTGCATTGAAAGACACTGTAACATTAGGTTCCGGTAACACAGCTGTTAACATCGACGGTACAACTGGTATCATGAAAGCTGGTAACGGTGCGAATGCAGTAACTATCAATGGTGTAACAGGCAACATTAATGCAGGTAAAGTTCTAGTTAACGGTGCAAACGGTACTGTAAACAACTTGACTAACAAAACTTGGACTCCAGGAAATATTGTTTCTGGTCAAGCTGCAACAGAAGATCAATTGAAAGTTGTAGATAGCAAAATCGATAAGAACACTGAAGACTTGACTAAGAAGGGCTTGAACTTCCAAGCTGATTCTGGCGAAATAATCCATAAAGATCTTGGTCAAACATTGGATGTTGTAGGTGGCATTACTGATAAAGCTAAATTGTCTGACAACAATATCGGTGTTGTATCCGAAAACGGTAAGTTGAATGTTAAACTTGCAAAAGATTTAACAGGTTTGAATAGCGTAACAACTGGTCAAACAACTATTAACAATAATGGTTTGACAATTGGTGGTAATACATTTGTTACAAATAACGGCTTCAATGCAAACAATACGCAAATCAAAAATGTTAAAGCTGGTACAGAAGATAGCGATGCTGTTAACCTTAAACAATTGAACGAAGTAAAAGCTGCGTCCGATACTAAGGTAAAAGGTAGCAAGAACATCCATGTTGAAGAAGAAATCAACGATCTTACAAAAGCTAAAACATACACTGTAAACTTGAAAGACACAGTGACTTTAGGTTCCGGTAGTACATCAGTTCATTTCGATGGTACAACAGGTATCATTAGAGCTGGCGAAGGTGCTAATGCTGTAAATATCAATGGTACAAACGGTACAATCAACTCCGGTAAGGTAACTATCAACGGTGGTTCTGGTACTGTTAACGATTTGACTAACAGAACTTGGGATCCTAATAAGATTACTAATGGTCAAGCTGCGACAGAAGATCAATTGAAAGTTGTAGACAACAAAATTGATAAAAACACTGAAGACTTGACTAAGAAAGGCTTGAACTTCAAAGGCGACTCCGGTGAAGCTATCCATAAAGACCTCGGTCAAACATTGGAACTCAAAGGTGGCGAATCTGATGCTTCTAAACTTTCAAATGGTAACATTGGCGTAGTTAATGAAAACGGCAACTTGAACGTTAAACTCGCTAAGAACCTTAAAGGTCTTGATTCCGTAACTGTTGGTTCCGATCCAAACAAACAAGTTGTTCTTGATGATAAGGGCGTATCTGTAGGCGGTAAAACTTACATTTCTAACGAAGGCTTAAACGCAAATAATCAAAAGATTACTAACGTGGCAGCTGGTGTAAATGATACAGATGCAGTTAACGTTCAACAGTTGAAGAGCAGCATGGCGGCAGCAACTACAACAGTGAAAGCTGGCGATAGCGGCAATACAACTGTAGAAACTACAGTTAATGCAGATAAGTCTAAAACATACACTGTAGATATCAAAAAAGACTTGAACTTACGCAGTGTGATTACCACTACTGACGATAAGAAATTCTCTACTGTAACAAACGGTGTAGGTGTTACAAGCACTGATACATTAGGTAATACAACTGCTCTTACTGCAGGTAATGTGAAAGTATCCGATAATCAAAATAATACAACTCAAACAACAGCTAAAGGTGTACTTGTAGATAATCCAACTAAGGCCACTGAATTGACTGCTGATGGTGTTGTAACTACTGATAAACGGACTAAGAGCACAAGAACAACTGCAGATGGCATGGTAGTTACATCCGGCATGGGTGGTACTAAAGTAACTACTACTGTTAGCAGCAACGGTGTTGCAATTACTACTCCTCCAGCAGGTCAAGGTTCCCCTAAAGATGGTACTGGTGCAGTAACATTGACTAAGGACGGCTTGAACAATGGCGGTAATAAAGTAGTTAACATGGCAAGTGGTTATGGCGAAGGCGAAGATATCAACAATATTGCTGATAATAGCAGCAGCTTAACAAATGGTGCTAACATCGGTGACTTGAAGAAAGGTATCGACGGCCTTAAGAAAGCTGGCTTAGACTTTGCAGGTGATAAAGGTGAATTCCATCGTGACCTAGGTCAAAAAGTGACTGTTAAAGGTGGCGTTACTGATGAAAGCAAACTTTCCACTGCAAACAATATCGGTGTTATCTCTGACAACAACGGTAGCTTGAATGTTCGTTTGGCAAAAGATATTACTGGTATCAATTCCATTACAACTATGGATAACTCTGGTCATACAACTGTGACAAATGGTAACGGTATCACAATCAAAAATAATGGTGGTGGCAGCGTATCCTTAACAAGCTCTGGTTTGAATAACGGTGGTAATAAGATTACTAACGTAGCACCAGGCGAAATTAGCTCCACTTCTACTGATGCTGTTAATGGTTCCCAACTTAATCGTGTTGCAAACAGCATGAATAATGTTGTAAACGAAGTTCGTCAAGTTGGTGCTATGTCCTCCGCGTTGTCCGCATTGAAACCTATGGCTTATGACCCTTACGAACCTACTCAAATTATGGCAGGTTACGGTAACTACCGTGGCGACTCCGCATTGGCATTAGGTGTGGCTCATTACAAAAATGAATCCATGATGTTACATGCTGGTGTAGCTTGGGCAGGCAGCAATAGCCATATGATGGCAAATGCTGGTGTAACTTGGAAAGTAGGTAACAGAGACGGCGAAGCAGAAACTGCAGATCGTTATCGTAAAGGACCTATCAGTTCTACATATGCAATGCAACGTGAACTTGCTGCAATGAAAGCTGAAAATCAAGGATTAAAAGGTGAAGTAGCTGATTTGAAAGCTGAAAATGAACAAATGAAAGCTAATATTGCTGCAATGATGGCAAGACTAGGTTTATAATACGTTCATACTGAACATTACGGGTTGAGGATTCCCTTTTGGGAGTCCTCCCACCCGATTTAATTCGTTGATAGAAAAGAGGAATATATAATGAAAAAATCCACTTTGCTTGCTTTCACAGCGGCAGTATTATTCGGCAGTGGCGTATTCCATGTTAATGCGGCATCTGCTACATATGACGATCCATTGCTTTTACCAAATCCGGCTAAAGCGCCTACAACAGGTTCTGTTGTATTGGTTCCTGTGGCTAGCCCTCAGGCAGTGCAAAGTATCCATGAATTTGTGAAAGCATGGGAAAATGCGGAAAAACACATTGCTTTAGCTGAAAGCAAAAAGAATAATCATCAAGCGTTAACTAAAGAAGAAGCTAAATGGTTACATTCTAAAGATAAGCATAACTATGCTGATTATTTCCGTAAACATTCTTTAGGTTATGTACATGGCCAAGAAACTGCATTGAACTGGAATGGTGAAAACCGTAATAAAAACGAGTATAGCTATTACACATTCCCTAAATATGATAAGGACCAAGGTTACACAAATAGCTATGGTTACAATGTATTGCGCAGCATGGTTGATCGCATGAATGAATTGCTTCAAAAACAAAAGGCCGTTGGCGGTCCTTTGACTGATGAAGAAGCACAAGCATTGGAAGATGCTATGCTTGATATCATGGCTCAAGATCAAGAACATGTATCTAATGAAGAATTGCGTTATTACATGAACGAAGCAGTTTGGTTTGCTACAAAACAAACTGTGAAAAATATGTCTGCAGAAGAACCTTCTGTTGGCGATATGCACGAAATCAACCTTCGTGAAGCGATTCAAACAGATAACTAATTATCTAATACATATATAATTAAATCTTTATATGTATAACTTTTGTTGTATAGGGTATGCAGATGCAATACCTTATATATAAAAGTTTTTAATATGCAGTGTTGAGACGCAAATAAGGGATTCTATAAATACACTGTTATATAGGCAAGAAGCCGCAACAGAATGCAATATATGTATTCTTGTTGCGGCTTCTTTTTATTTTAAATTCTCCTTATATGATATGTGTGGAAACGTGATATAACTCAAGTTTCGAATTTGTAAAATTAGGCTGTGAAAGTGTGTAAAAATAATGGCAAAAATTTTCTGAAATTTATAGTAAAATTTGCCCAAATTTTGTTGACATCAGTATATGGAAATGTTATTATATTCAAGTACCCCATATGAAGGGGCACAGATCTTTGAAAACTGAACAATGATAGGTAATCAATCAAAACGATTGAACATATGCCAGAGTGCGGGTTTTGACATAGTCAAAACCAACCATAATTC
>OGEZ01001113.1_pt1 | contig 15501 bp, 16 predicted proteins | sample 1570831 | NCBI WGS metagenome assembly OGEZ01 (sample SAMEA2582059, study PRJEB24529) | metagenome | biome: Human gut stool | place: China | collected 2011
TTGAAAATGAAATTCTCATGATGTTCCGGCCCGGAACATCATGAGAATTTCATTTTCAATACATCTTGAAGCATAGGTTGCCAGTTTGATGTTCTTATCTGTTTTAAACGTATTAATGGCTTTGATGAGTCCAATGGTACCAATAGAAATCAGATCTTCCACATTGATGCCTGTATTTTCAAATTTTCTGGCAATATATACCACCAAGCGCAAATTCCGCTCGATGAGTACGGATTTCACCTGCAAATCATCCTCGCCGCCAAGCTGTTCCAACAGCAAAGCCTCTTCATCCGGCTTCAGCGGCGGCGGAAATACATCACTTCCTCCAATATAAAAAATCCCTGTGGCTTTCTGCCACTTCTTCAACCAGCTTTCCAGACGATATTTCCAGAAAAACAGTTGATACTTCCATGCTTTCATATGCCTTCCTCCTCCAACAAAACAGGCGGAACCAGTGCAGCTGACCCACCTGTAAAACGATCCATATAAATGCCAATGGGCATCTGTTCATATTTCCTGCTGATTTTGCCCTGTGTTATGGTTAAATGTTCTGCTGTAAACAACGTCAGCATTCCTGATGATGTCCCCACCGCGGCAAAAGGTATTTGAGAGAAAAATGCCGCATCTTTTTCTGGCAGAGATTTTCCCAAAAGCAGACAAAGGGCACTTTCTTTTGGCAGAAGGGGCACACATCTGGCAAGTTCCAAAACCACCACCGGTTTTTCCCCTTCTGTGCGCAGTTCATTGCCCGTATCCAGAAAGCCTATGCAGCTCACAGTTTTTCCGCCGGATTCTATGATTATTCTGCAATACTGTCCTCTGTTTTTGCCGTGACGTTCCAGCCATCCAGCCCCTGCTTTCAGGAGTATGTAAAACAGCAGACAGCCCCAGAGCAAACGCTGCCATGGCATCATGGAAACGGAAATGGTCAGCCCTTTTCCCAGAAATCGCTGGGCATCTGTAAAAGCAAAAAGCATTTCCAGAAAACCGCCCAACAGAAAAGAAGCTACCCCCAATGCTGCCAGAAGCTGGAAGAATCCTGAGAAGCTTTTGGGGAAATACGTAATTTCTATTCCCAGAATCATCATGACAGCAGACAGCAGAAATCCCGTTTTTATGCCCAACACCAGCAAAAGGCAAAAAAACAGTGATGGAACAAATCCGCCTAAAATAAGCCGCCACCAACGGCATTTTCTGGATAACAGCCTTCCGGCAGTCCACAGAGCCAGACAGGAACAAATGCCATTGACCAAAAACACCACATCTATGTAAAGTTCCACATTGTTCCCTCCTGCCATTATTATAAAAAAGCTGGCAGGCAAAACTTGTCACATCGGCTGAATGGCATAAAAAAAAGACTGTCAAAATACGACAGTCTTTTTGGATTCCTTATTTCCATGTAACATTTGCTTTCTTCCGGGGAACGGTACGGCGATATTTCACAGCAGGATATCCCATGAGCATACAAACTGCTACTTGTTCTCCTGTGATACCAAGGAGTTCCTGCACTTCCGGACTGTAGAAAATCCCTCTCTGGATAAAGCCGCTGTATAAGGAACCTAAGCCTTCTGCTTCTGCCATCAATTCCATACTTCTGGCAGCCAGAGGGGCATTCCATGGGCCTTCACATGTGAGCACCACCAGCACAGGTGCGCCAAAGAACAACGCATCCTGTGTTTTATCTGCTTTTCTGCGGTCAATAAATCGCTGAAGCATGCCACGATAATGAGGAATTTCGCCTGCTTCCAGCATCCGTTCCAAACCTTCCCAAATCAGGTCTTTTACCTTCTCCATCTGTTCCTGCACTACAACAAAATGTACATTCTGTCCGTTGCTGGCTGTTGGTGTATAGCGTCCTGCTTCCACAACACGTTCCAGTTTTTCCTGTTCCACAGCTTTTGGCTGATACTGTCTTGTGGAACGGCGGAATTTCAGGAAATTCAGGAAATTTTCCGCAGGCACTTTGAATGTTTCCGCATCGTAAGGCATCACATCTGCCATATCATAAGCGCCATCCATGGTAACTGCTCCTACAGGACAGACAGCCACACAATGTCCACATTCCATACATTTCATTTTCACTTTGGCTTTGCCATCTTCCACACGAATGGCACTAGCCAGACAATCTTTTTCACACATACCGCAGCCGATACATGTTTCTGTATTCACACGAATCATATCTTACACCTCTTTATTACACTTTCAAAAATATATGATAGAGAAAATCCACACAAATCAGTACAAACAGGCTCCCCGACAACAGACTTCTCGTTTTTTCTGTCAAAGCGCCATTGGCTTTTTCCAACAGCGGCTGTACACAATAGAGAAAAAACATACCGCCAATACCAAAACGGATGCTCGGATTGAAGGCGATTCTGCCTTGAAAATTCCACGCAAAACGGTCATAATCCCAAAGCCATCCCCCTGTGGTCCATTCCATGATGTAACTGGTCAAAAGTTCCAGCCCTGTTGTCAAAGCCACGATTCCTAAAAACACCAGTATGGGCGTGACATTAATTTTTCCAAGGATAATCCGTTTCTTTTTCAAGGGCTGCAGCACCAGTAAAATAATGACAGCACCGAAACCATAAACCGGCAAATATGGTCCAAATAAAAAACCCCTGTTAGAAAATCCCCAGCGATATACCACTACTTCTAAAAAGACTTCGTAAATCCAGCCAATAACAGCATATGCCATAAAATATAAAAACAAAGCCTGTCCCTTTTTAAATGCCCCCATTTGCGCCTCCTTTTTTCCTTTTATATTTGCAGACTTATTTTACCATAAATCCTACAAAAATACCAGAGTTTTCATAGGATATAAAAACCCCTTAGGAAATGGGGTTTTGCACACATTTCCCAAGGGGCAAATTTACTTTATCCTATACTGAATAGAAGCGTCCGTTAAGCATCCACGCCGGGAACCATAGGGTCAGGAACAACCGGTTCTGTTACAGGCAGAATACCTGCGCAGTCTGTGCAGACATCTTCGGCTGTTGCGCCTTTGCAGTTTACATAGCTTTCGCCAACCGTTGCCACAGCGCCAAAGGCTACAGGCACTGCCACACAGATATTCTGGGAAATGGTGAAAGAACAAGTACCGTTTTTCACACCTTCACAAGTATCTCTGCCGGATACGACTACCGGATCACCACAGCATTTTGTAACTGTTTTCCCAGCTTCTGCAAAAGGTGTTACTGTCACAGGCACGCATACGGAAGCCGCCTGATACCCCACTGCGGGACAAGTCTGATTTTCCATTGCATTGATTTCCATTGAAAAGCACTCCTTTAATTTTTTTATATTGACAAGATATGTCTCTGTTTCTTTTTGGTGACTGTAAGGCAAAACTTTTTCACAGTCCTCCAAGCCTTTCATACTATAAACCAACAAAAGAAAATCAGGTGATTCTATGAAGAAAAAGTGTCTTGCCCAGCGACTCCGTCATTCTCTGCGGCATATGCGGCTTTCTGACCGCTGTCTTTGTCTGTTCTTATTGTTTTTACTGCTGCAGTCAGCTTGCCATATCTTTTTGATGCCTGACCTTACAAAAGAATTTGATGCCATGGATGCTATGATTCGCAGTTCTGCTGCCACCATATTTGGCTATTTCATCAGCAATGCCTTTGGCAGCACGCCGGAAAAAAACGAAACGGAAATTCCGCTGGAAAGCCGTGAAAAAATCCTTGCGGAACCTCTTTCTGAGGAAGAACCTCTGCCATCCTGCCAAAACTGCCGTATCCGACAGCAAATCCTCATTGTCGCCGGCGTCGGTTTTTTCTCTTTGGCCATTCTCACCTATGTACGGATGTCCGCTCTGCCATCTCAAAATACCGTTGCTTCCCTTTCTCAATTTCAGGATTTTCTGGTGGGCAGCATCGGCTTTTTGGTTGGACATGCAAAATATGAACGAACATAATACAAAAAACTGCTTTTTCTTAAGAAAATAAGAAAGCTGAAATCTATTGCAAAGACTTCAGCTTTCTTGATTATCTTATGAAATTTTCAACTTTCCGGCGGCGTTGTGACAATCCCGTGTTCCATCAGGAAGGTTACCCACTGATCATAGCATGCCGCTTTCAAATGGGCACTATCGAAGGTATATTCTGTAGAAAGGTTTCCTTTGCCATCGGAATATACCGTATTGACGTCAATATAGAATGTACGCCGCTGATCTGCCAATTTGGAAATATCCATATTACGCAGCTGGATATTCAGATTGTTGATGTATTCATCTTCTGCAGAACGTTCCTCTGTTACGTACAGGATACCCTGAATGAAGATGATGGCATTGGGCTGCAATTCTTTGATATGATCTACCGCAGCCGAATATGTTTCCAAAAACTTTTCTCTGGTACCGGTACCCAGTTCATTGATACCGACCATTAGATAAATCTTACCAAACTGCTTTTCATGCAAAGCCTGTTCCAATGTTCCCATACTGCCGTCTGCCAATGGCGCAATGGGTTCATCGAACAGAGAATAAATGGTCAGCCCAACTTCCGCATAGTATGTTGCATTATCCAGACCAGAATATTCTGACATACCTACCATACGGGAATCACCGATAAACAGCGCATCGTCAAAGTAAGACTGATCTACTGTTTCAAATTCACGAACAGGCCATTCTTCCGCTTCTGTTTCCTGTTCCTGCCCAACAATAACATTCCAGGCAGATTCTGTTTTACCGCTGTTCTGCATACGGTTTTTCAAATCCATACAAGCATAGGCAACGCCGGGATGAAGTTTTCCATCATTCATTTCAACCGCTCCCTGGACACGCACATACTGCCCATAGCCTTCTGCCGCAACAACAGACAAAACCAGCAGCAACAGCAGCGGATATTTGAATTTTCTCATTGTGCATCACCTCAAAACGAAAAATACATAAAGGGGTTATTCAATCCCATGGCAAGCTGATAAACAGACATCCAGAAAATCACCAGCAGCGCCAGAAGCCCCAGACCACGGCGGTAATTCCGTTTCAGCCACTTTTCTCCAAAAGGGAAAGCAAAGAAGATACCTGCCACCAGGAAAGGCCAATACATACTGCCATATTTCAGATAATCCCCTGCTGATACATTGATGCCTTCATAAGGCACAATGGGGCCGAAAAGCCGCAGGAAACACCATACGATATCTGATAATTCCGGCAATGCGAAAAATACCCATGACAAAGGAATGACCAACACTACATAGATATGCGCAAGCCATGGCTTGTTTTCCAAAAATTTACGCAGCCAGATTTTTTCCATGGCAATCCAGAAGAACAGGAACATCCCCCACATCAGGAAGTTTACACCAAAACCATGCCACAACCCGGTCAAAAGCCATACAGCAAACAAATTGATGATGGTTCTGCCGGTTCCTTTTCGGCTGCCGCCCAGAGGGATATAAATATAATCCCGGAACCATGCACCAAGGGTGATATGCCAACGGCGATAGAATTCAGATACAGATTTAGACAAATATGGACTGTCAAAGTTGTTTGGCATAGTGTAGCCCAGCATCTTTGCAATACCAATTGCCATCAGAGAATACCCCTGAAAGTCGAAATACAGCTGCAAACTGTAGCCAATGACACCCATCCATGCCAACTGTGTGGATACACTGGGAAGCCCAATGGTCTGAATTTCACGCCAAAGTCCAGCCAGCTGATTGGCAAGGAGCACTTTATAACCCAGACCGATGATAAAACATGCAGCACCATATTCGATGTTCACGCCATTACGGGTAGGCTTTTCTCCCATAAGCCGCACTTTTCTTGTTTCCATCTGCTCCAGACGGGCAATAGGGCCAGAAAGGAGTTTCGGGAAAAACAGAATATACGATACCAAATCCAGCAGACTTTTTTCTGTTGGTTTGCGATACGTATCCACAAGCAATGCCAGAATGGTAAAGATTACAAAGCTGACACCGGGCATCAGCTGTTCTGATGCTTTATTCCAAACCAAAAACGCTGTAAATGCCAAAACAGATACAATCAGAGCCGGCTTACCTTTTTTCCGCACCCAAAACGCGGCTGCAACGGCACATACTGTCAATCCCAGCAGATATGGCAGCCAAGACAGGCATGACACGCCATAAAAGAAAATACTGCCTACGATAATGGCAGCTTTTTTCCCTTGGGCTGAAGGTATCAAATAATATATCAATACAAATACAGGCAAAAACCATATGATAAACGGAATGCTTCCAAAATCCAATGCACTGTTCCTCCTATTTCTTACTCTCTATATAGACAAAATAAATGCAAAAAAAGTTGCATTTTGTCGAAATTGTTTCCAAAAAAATCCGACGCCTGCCAGCGGCAGACATCGGAGCCCCTTTGGTTGACAGAATATCGACCTATATTATACGGCACAATGTGCCTAGAAACAAGTCCCCCAGACAGTTTCCTCCTTTTTTTCCATTTTACACAAAATAGGGAAAAAGTTTGGTGATACCTCTGTCTTTTTTTCTCACGAAACTGTAAAAAAATAGAAATTATGTCACTTTCTATCCTCAAATTGTTGCTCTGTCCGTATAACTAAAAGGCAGCACGATTTTCTTTCCCTTTGGCCCTAAAGCATACTGCTGTTCCAGACAGGAAAGCAAAATCGCGACATACTGACAAATATCGAAGTCAATGGTAGAAAACAGCGGTTCTGTTCCCGGATTGGTAAAGAAACAATTCAGTGTCAGAATACCTACTTCTTCCGGCACCTTCTTTCCGCTTCCCCAGATAGCCGCTGCAATGCTCATGGCAGTGCGTTCGTCTACAGCAAAAATGGCTGTCCGCTGTTCTTCTGCTTTGAGATACTCCTGTAAATTTTCCTGCATTTCCATTCGGTTGTTACAGGTCAGAAATTTCTCCGTAAAACCACGTTTTTCCGCCATATACTTCCAGTAATGGTATACCATGCCTTCCTTTGCTTTTCCTTCATTTTCCGCAATGCCCGCATAAATCACACGACCATATGCCCGTTCTGCAAACTTTGTCTGAATCATATCCACAGCCATACGATAATCCGGCGAAATGCTGGTATATTCCGCCAAATCCGGTGAGTCCCCCAGAAAAATCACATTGCTGTTGCATTCGGAAAGCTGTTTTGCACCCTTTGCATCAAACTGTCCTATGGCAGCGATTCCCGTCAAATGCGGCATCTGTTCCAGATTTTTATTCTGGTCCAAAGAAATATTTAACAGACGGATTTTTCTTTGTCTGCACAATTCTTCCAAATATGTTTTCGCCTGCATTGCCATATAAAAAGCCGGTATAGACAGTCCTGCCGTTTCATAGGCAATGCCGATGATCTGCTCTTTCTGCTCCTGCTGACGTTCCTTACGATATCCCAACGCTTCGGCTGTTTCCAAAATGCGGCGACGTGTTTCCTCTGTTACATGCATATCCGGTTTTTCATTCAGCACACGCGATACTGTGGATAAAGCAACATTCGTCTGATCTGCAATATCTTTCAATGTTGCCATACAATCCCCCCTTTTTAGACAAAAAGAATGCATATTCCTTCTTTTTACCCTATTATATCTGTTATTTTCTATTTATCCTATACCCATTTTGTAGAATATTTTCTATTTTTATGGATTTTTGCAAGAACACAAAAAAATCTGCTTTTTTTCTCACATGTTTTTTCTGTATTTTCGTCAAAATTATTTTTATATTTCAAACAAAACTTATATTTTTGCATCTATCTTGTATTATAACGAATGTTGTTGTATGATTACAGTAAGGTAAAAAAATTAAAAAAAAGAAAGTAGGTCTCAGTATGAAAAAAGGCAATCCTTTCGCACTGATTCCCATTGTGGTGTTCCTTGTGCTGTTCATCGCAGTGGGTATCATCGACAACTCTCATGGCGGCATGTTCGGCGATTCTCTGCCTGCCATTGTGGGCTTCGTCATTGCACTCGTTGTGGCTTTTCTGCAGAATCCAAAGGGACAGAAACTCTCCTTTGAAGAAAAGCTGAACAACATGGCCCGTGGTGCCGGTGACGAAAACATCATGATCATGTGTCTGGTATTTATTCTGGCAGGCGCATTCTCCGCTTCTGTAAAAGCGGCCGGCGGTGTAGATTCCACCGTAAACTTTGGCTTATCCATCATGCCCGGCAGCGTTGCCGTAGTTGGGGTCTTTGTGGTAGGCTGCTTCATCTCCACTTCCATGGGTACATCCGTTGGTACCATTGTTGCACTGGCACCCATTGCCATCGGTATCAGTGAAAAAACCGGTATTGCAATGCCGCTGTGTATCGGCGCTGCTGTCTGCGGTGCCATGTTCGGGGATAACCTGTCCATGATTTCCGACACAACCATTGCTGCTACCAGAACACAGGGATGCGATATGAAAGACAAATTCCGTGAAAACTTCAAAATCGCACTGCCCGCAGCAATCCTGACAGCTATTTTACTCTTCCTGCGCACCAAAGGCAATGATTATGTGATGGAAGAAGCACTGGAATACAACTTCATCCGTATCGTGCCTTATCTGGTGGTACTCATCGGTGCACTGGCTGGTCTGAACGTATTTATGCTGCTGGTAGGCGGCACAGTTCTTTCTCTGTGCATCGGTATTGCTTACGGCGACTTCACTCTTATTGAAAGCTTCGGCATCATGGGCGAAGGTATTATGGGTATGTACGATATTACCGTTATTTCCATCATCGTTGCCGGTCTGGTTTCTCTGGTACGGCAAAACGGCGGTATCGACTGGCTGCTGTACATCATCCGTCGTTGTATCCACGGCCCGAAAGGCGCACAGATCGGGATTGCCGCTCTGTCCTCCGTTGTAGACTGCTCCACCGCAAACAATACTGTTGCCATCGTGATTGCAGGTCCCATTGCTAAGGAAATCGCAAGCGACTACGACATTTCTCCTAAAAGAACCGCATCCCTGCTGGATATTTTCACATCCGTTTTCCAGGGGCTGATTCCTTATGGTGCACAGCTGCTGTATGCTTCTGCCGCAACAGCCACAGCCGCAGTCAGCGTATCTTCTGTAGAAATCGTACCTTTCTGCTACTACCCTATCCTGCTGGGTATCTGTGCACTTGTATTTATCATTTTTGAAAAGAAAAAATCCTGATTTCTTTCGTCCTTACCCATCTGGGTAAGGACTTTTTTTCTGCTCAAAAACCATCAAAAACTGTGTCTTTTGCCCCTTCTGCTGCCCTTGCCTTTTTTTCCAAAAAGTGCTAAACTGACGGAAAAAGGAGGTTTTGAAAAATGTATACAACAAGTATTGCAGTTCAGGTACTGCCTGACGTTACAGAAACAGAAAAAGTTCTTGCCATTGTAGATAAAGTTATTGCCTACATTGACAGCACAGGTTATCACTATGTGGTTGGTCCTTTTGAAACCACCATCGAAGGCGATCTGGAAGGTCTGATGGCTATTGCAAAACGCTGTCAGGAAATCCCCATCGAAGAAGGCGCACCTTCCACAAAAACATATATCAAAGTATTCCACAACCCTACTGGCGTACTGACCATCAACGAAAAAATCGACAAATTCAATAAATAAGGATATGCATATGACAAAACATATTATTTTCGATCTGGACGGCACTCTCATTGATTCTATGCCCGTCTGGAGAAACACAGGAAAACGCTATCTGGAAAGCCACAACATTCCCATTCCCCCCAATCTGCTTTCCGTGATGAAAAAACAGACATTGCCACAGACGGCAGAATTTTTCCGTCAGGAATTGGGGGCAACACAGACTGTACGGGAAATCTGTGACGAAGTCATTTCTTACGTTGCAGACCAGTATGCAAATTCCATTCCACTGAAGCCTTTTGTAAAGGAATTTCTGGAACAGGAAAAAAATAAAGGCACAAAGATGTGTATTCTGACTGCTTCGGAAGCGGATTATATCCATCTTGCACTGAATCGTCTGGAACTGCTGCCCTATTTTGAATTTGTGGCAACATGTACCGAAGTGGGCGCATCCAAAGACAGCCCCAAAGTGTTCCGAATGATGATGGAACGGTTAGGCGGCACTTTAGAAGATACCATTGTCTTTGAAGATGCTTACTACGCAATCAAAAGTGCAAAAGACGGCGGTTTTACTGTCTATGCCATTGCAGACCCTACATCCGACAGTGAAAAACAAGCCATTTCCAGCACTGCAGATCGGTATATCCAGAGCTACGAAGAATTGCTCTAAACTTACACAAAATCAAAAGCAGTACATCATCTAAAACTGCTGCACAAAGTAATTTAGCCGGAATCTTTAAAATACAAAGAATTCCGGCTATTTTATTTTCATCAGAATTGTTATCCATCATCTCATATTGTTCTCATTTTGTAATCAGGAAAAAGATTATATGCTTAGAAGCATCTTCATGCAAAAACAAAGAAAGCTAAAAGCCTTATTATGATAAAGGATTTTGGCTTTCTTAATTATATTGAGATTCTATTTGATATGTTTTCGTCTGAAAAAAGCCGTCGGAATTTCTCTTAAGAAATCAAGGAAATAGAAAATCAATGTCTTCTTAAGGGAAATTCCTTTGTGAGTCTATTTTATGTGTGCTTATTTGTCGGTCATTTGTCAGATATATCGGTATACAATTTCTCATTCTTTCTCGAAAATTACTACACAAAAAGTGTAATTTCATTTTTAATTTTCAATTTATTTCATGTTTCGCAAAGATTGTCTTTTTATGCAACCATACATTTTTATATTCACACCATGTAATTAGCCACTTTTTAAAGCTTCATATCCGCAAACCATTGATTTTCCGTCTTTCTTATCATACAAGGTATTTAAAAATGTACAATTTAGATAAAAAATTTCAAAAATCTTTATATATAAGATCACCCCGCTGATATCATATTTACAGAACATGAAAGAATCGAGGTAATTCCCATGAGCGAAAAAATTACAGTAGTTGCACTGGGCCACAGAGCATTAGGAACCACCTTACCGGAGCAGAAAATCGCTACAAAAAAAGCAGCCAAAGCTGTCGCAGATCTTGTAGAAGCCGGAAATCGTGTAGTCATTTCCCACAGTAACGGTCCACAGGTTGGAATGATCCACACAGCCATGAATGAATTTGGCAAAACACATCCTGACTATACATTTGCACCTATGTCCGTATGTTCGGCAATGAGTCAGGGCTATATCGGATATGACCTCCAGACCGCGATCCGCGCAGAACTTATTTCCCGCGGTATTTATAAACCGGTAGCTACTATCCTTACACAGGTTGTCATTGATCCATATGATGATGCTTTCGCTGAACCTGAGAAGATCATCGGACGTGTCCTTACAGAAGAAGAGGCTGAAACTGAAGAAAGCAAGGGAAACTTTGTCACTAAACTGGCTGACGGCACTTACAAAAGAATCCTGGCAGCTCCGAAACCGCAGAAAATCGTAGAGCTTGAAACAATCCGCACACTTGTAGATGCGGGCCAGGTAGTAATCGCAGCAGGCGGCGGCGGAATCCCGGTTATGGAACAGGGAATCGATCTTCATGGTGCAAGTGCGATCATTGAGAAAGACCTTTCCAGCGGACTTCTTGCACAGGAATTAAATGCAGATACTCTTCTGATCCTTACCAGTGTTGAGAAAGTAAGTCTGAACCTCGGTCAGGACAATGAAGAATATCTTAATACAATTTCTGTAGATGATGCTAAGAAATATATGGCTGACAATCAGTTTGCCCCAGGCTCCATGCTTCCTAAATTCGAAGCCGGAATCTCTTTTATCGAAAAGGGAGATAACAGAAGAACGATCATCACAGATATTGCGCATGCAAAGGATGGATATTTCGAAAAAACCGGAACTATCATTAAATGATTCTATAGCAATCCTCGTAAATAATACATTTAAGAGGATTGCTATATTTTATCTGACAATACAAAAAGACATATACCAGAGCAATACATATCATCTTGCCGGTATATGTCTTTTAATTATCATATTATGATGTCAGATTCAAAAGTTTACCCCTGACCTGATATTACATAGATTTACGTTCCGCAATCTCTGCCATCTTCGCTTCGTTCAGACGAGTATCACCATGCACACGGCTGTAGGAAAGATATCCGTTCATACGGTCAATCTTTGTCAGATTCTTGGAACCGCAGACCGGACACACGTCCATTTCAAGTTCCTCATGTCCGCAGTCATCACAGTAAGCAAGGGAAAGATTTACTCCCTCATAATATCCCAAAGACATGGCTCTGCGAATCAGAGTGCGTATTGCTTCACGATTATAATCGATCGGATAACGTACATACTGAATCTTACCGCCGTTGCACAACTCCCAGAAACGTCCCTCCAGATCCTGTTTTTCAATCGGAGTTACATCTTCAGTCACATGACAGTGGAAACTGTTGCTTACATAAGGACGATCAGAAACCCCTTTCACAATGCCATACATCTTACGGAACTGTTCCACCTGCAGTCCGCATAAACTCTCTGCCGGTGTTCCATAAATTGCATAAAGATAACCATCTTTCTCTTTAAATTCATTTACTTTCCTGTTGATATATTTCAGCACATCCAGTGCAAACTGCCCGTCTTCAGCAATGGATTTGCCATTGTAAAGTTCCTGGAGTTCATTTAATGCAGTGATTCCGAAGGATGCTGTCATTGGTTTCAGAATCTTGCCAATCTTTTCATTCGGTTTCAGATGTCCACCGTAAAATCCTCCCTCACAATATGCCAGCGGGTTGGTTGACGCACGCATCTGTCCCAGATAATCATAGGTACGGATATGCAGATTACGGATCATCTCAAGATAGAAATCCAGCACTTCGTAGAAATCCCTGCTCTCTGCTCTGGCTTTGGCAAGGATCATTGGAAGATGAAGGCTTACCGCACCGATGTTAAATCTTCCCACAAACACAGGAACATCCTTATCATCTGCCGGATACATACCGCCTCTCTCGTACCAGGGGCTTAAGAACGCACGACATCCCATAGGACTTATAACCTTTCCATACTGCTTGTACATACTGGAAATATATCCTTTTCCTGACATGGACAGCCAGTCCGGATACATAGTCTTGGCAGAACAGTCAACCCCTGCCTCAAATACATCCTCACTAATCTTGCCTTTTCCATGGATATTTTCATCATAAAGGAATACGATTTTCGGGAAGAGTACCGGTTTCTTGCGTCCTGCCTTACCCTGTCCGCCTTTATGCACTTCAAGAAGAGAAATACTTGCCATCTTCTCGAACTGCTTTATTCCAAGTCCAAGAGTTACAGTTACAAATGGATAATCCCCTCTGGAAGATCCGACTGTATTCAGCTTATACTCAATCCCCTGCCATCCCTGGTCAAAATCTCTGCGGACTTTGTCAAGCGCATACTCAATCGCACGTTCTTCACGTCCTGTCCAGCTCTCGTCAGAGTATTTCATAAATTCCTGGATATATTTATCGTAACTCTTCTGTGCATAAGGTGCAAGAATCTTGTCTACTTCCGGTACTGTGAATCCGCCATACTGCTGTGCAGCAGTGCTCAGGATAATATCACCCATAACATCAAACGCAGTATCCAGTGTCTTAGGCTCATTGTACCATACATTTCCCATCTCAAATCCGCCGCTGAGTACAGATGCCACATCAAAGAGACAGCAGTTCATGGTATCCAGACGTGCAGACTGGTCATGAATATAAATATAACCATCTTTACATGCCTGAAGTTCATTACGATTCATAAAAAATTTACGGTAAAGCTCTTTGTTCAGTTCATTAAAGATCAGGCTTCGCTTTGTAGCTACAAGCGCACTGTCTGTATTGGCATTACTCTTATCACCAATATAACGGATTGCCTGACTCTTGGTATATACATCATCCATCATATGGATAAAGTCAAGTTTGTAATTTCTGTAATCGCGGTAGCTCTTAGCCACTGCCGGGTTCACTCTCTCAAGTGCTCCCTCTACGATGTTGTGCATCTCCTGGATCTCTATCTCATTCTTTCCCAGTGCCTCCGCATGTTCTTCCGCAAACTGGCAGATAAATTCCTTCTCTTTATCCGAAAATGTGTATAAAATTCTGGCTGCCGACTTATTTACTGCTGCTACGATCTTCTGTGAATTAAACTCTTCTCTCGTACCATCTTTCTTTATAACATATATCATACCTTTCGCTCCCATATACAATATATAGTATTTTTTTCTTTCATTCACCACAATTCTCTCTATATGTGGTACGTTTAACAAGTATAGCACAGTCTCTGACAAAAAGAAAGGGGCAAAAAATTATTCGTCATATTGCTGAATTTGATACATGGCAAGATAATTATCTTGACCATCCAGAGATACCACAGATACCTCATCCCCGGCATGTAATTCTATTTTCTCCTCGTGGTCTGCTTCGTCAAATTTTACAGTTTCATCTTTTCCTGAAGAACTTCTGATTTCCAGAGCAACCTTCTCCCAGCCGGACACTATCCTGTATTCTCCCGGATCTATTGTAAAATCATACCCCTGGTCACTGGCATCTGTATCGCCAATCTCTGATGCAGTATCATCCGTTCTGACAATATAATTCTCTCCGGTGAACATATACCAGTCCGGATTTCCCCTCTGTTCATCCTGTCCGTTCTTTACTGCACTGATAGTCTCAGACCAGTCATCTGTCCAGTTATTCTCATTACTTTCATTACTTTCATTATTTTCATTATTCTTATTACTCTCATTTACTTCATCAGAACTGCTGTCATCAAAAATACTGTTGAGATCTATGTCAAACTCATCATAGATAAATTCTTCTATCCTGTATCCAATCGTATCCCAATTCTCTGCCATCTGACCTATTATTACCATCAGAATCAGCACAATGATCCAGAAAATTTTGCCTGCCTTGCCGCTCTTTTTCTTCTCACTTTTTGCTGTCTTTTTTCCGGTGCTGTATGTACGGGCAGTCTGTGCGCTGTACGACTGACCTGATGTTTTCTTTGTCCCTGATGTTTGTATTCTTGAAGTTTGTACTTTTGTATTTTGCGTTCTAATAGTCTGTGTTCTGGCAGACGAAGTTTTTGCAGCTTTGGGAACTGTTTTATTTCTGTCAGACAAAGGGATCTCGTTCTCTGCCATTGCTTTTTTCACCTTTGCCGAAGCATGACGATAGTGCTCTGAACGGTCTTCGTTCAGATGATACAGTTCCATATCATTTCTATATGGCATTCCACAATATTTACACCTGCCGTTTACAATTGGTCCATCACAGACCTGACACCTTTTTCCCATATATCTTCCCCCTGAGTTTTATATAAATTTAACGCTTCATTCATTTACACATTTATTTTAACATTTCGCCCCAATCTTGCAAAGCTGAAATTGTGTTACTGTTCGTTCTGTTCTCCGTAACCATAATATCCCGCGAGATACTTCCAAATGAACAGTAATAATTGTCAAACTTCCATTTTCCTGTTATAATAGCGTGGGAAAAGATAATGGATATTCAGTAAACAACAATATTTTTTATCAGTTTGCCATAAAATATGCAAATACAGAAATTACAGGAGGAATCCACTCATGGCA
>OGEZ01001119.1_pt1 | contig 15415 bp, 14 predicted proteins | sample 1570831 | NCBI WGS metagenome assembly OGEZ01 (sample SAMEA2582059, study PRJEB24529) | metagenome | biome: Human gut stool | place: China | collected 2011
AAATGTCTGCTTCGCAGCCGCTTTCTTTTCTTTCGCGCTCATTATAATTATTCTGCCATTTCACCAATATTCTTAAGAACATCTTCAACGTTATAAGGCTTTGTGACAAACTTCTTAGCGCCTTCCTTTAACGCCTTGATAACTTTATTCTGCTGACCTGCTGCTGTAATCATTATAACATTGGCATCTGGGTCATAATCCATAATCTTCTCAAGACATTCGATACCATCCATATTAGGCATAGTTATATCAAGAGTAACAATGTCTGGCTGATACTGCTTATATGCAAGTTCTCCCTCAAGTCCGTCAGATGCTTCTGCAACTATACAGTAACCTGCCTCTTCAAGAATATTTCTTAACATCATTCTTGATAAGCCTGAGTCGTCTACGATAAGGACTGTTGTCTTCTCACCTGTTACATCTATAGAGCCAGCCTTTACAGCTATCTTTCTTGTAACAGGCATCTGTCCGATAGTAACTTCGCTGTCAACTGCAATATATAATGATACCTCACTGCCATTGATATATATAGGTAATACATAGGCACTACCCTTTGCAATCTGATTCTCATATGAGAACTGAGGAAGAATTTCTATCTCTATATCCTCTGTAGATACTGCTGACGAAAAAAGACCATCTATACAGTTAACAAATTCACCAACAGCATCATAGCTCTCAAGTCCAAGAGAATATGAACCATTTTTAGAATATCCATCCGCTATCTTAAGGAAAGCTTTCTCATCATTCTTAACAGCAAAACCTATAACTGTATTAATAGCGCCTTCACATCTCTGCCCTGCAAATGCTCTGTAATCAAAGCTGCTTACATGCTCTATCTTTCCGATATAATAATTAGTTGTAACAAATCTTGTTATATTTCTTAATGCAAGTGCTGCAATTCTTGTAACGTATGGGTTAGATGCATATGCAAACATAGGAACAATCTTATCTATGTCTTCATTCTTAAGTGACTCTAACTCCTCTGGTGTAAAACCTATACTCTTTCTGAAGTCCTCAACATATTTGTCTATCTTACTCTGTTCTATACCTGTAACTTCTTCAAGCACCTGTATGAACTTCATATAAGGATTACCCTGCTTTGAAAGTAATGTATCAAGCTGTTCTTTTGTAATATATCCTTCCTCAACTGCAATATCACCAAATCTTGCATCCTTCTGTGTCTGAAGTATGTTGATTTCCTCTGCTTTCTCCTTTGTAAGAATACCCTCTGATACTGCTATAAGACCAAGCTTTGCTCTTGTCTGTTCCATCTTTGCAAGAATATCATCAAACTGTCCTTCATTAATAACATCGTTTTCAATAAGATACTTTCCAAATAACTGACTAAACATATCTACTCTCCTTAACAAAAATATTCACGTTATATCAATATCAGTCCGCTGATATTCTACAAAGGCAGATTATAGGGTTTTTTGTCTGATATTATATAATTTTAATATATTTTATCACATTTAATAAAAAAAATGAACAACTAATTTAAACTTTCAGTTAATCTAATGGACAAGTTATTCTGAACATTTCCTCTATAATGTGATGGAGAAGATTGGCAGTCTGTGTATCTGCAAGCTTATAATATATTTCTTTACCATCACGCCTGCTTACAATAAGTCCGCTTTTCTTAAGCAGCTTAAGATGGTGTGATACCGCAGGGTCACTCATATTCATAGCTGCTGCTATATTGCTTACACACTCCTCACAGTGACATAACAGCCATAATATACGTATTCTGCTTCCATCGCTAATCTGCTTGAACACCTCTGCCACAATAGCACATTCGTCTACATCCGGCATCCTTTCAAGCACCTTTTCTATATTCTGCCCATGGTCGTGTGGAAGATTAACTCCTGACATACATTTATCCATCCTTATATATAAAAAGTAGTATTGGTTTACAGACCCTCTCCAGAGTCTTTATATTATCTGTCTAATATAGATTAATTCGTTAAAATCTGCTTCTAACGCCATATTTTTCTTATATAACAATATAAGTGCCAAAATATACTTTGACACTTATAAATCATAACATATTTTCTTGTTTTATACGACATCAATTCCTATATACAGGACATTTACAGAGTTGCACTGTCACGTCTGTCTGCTGAATATAAGCCTTAATCCTTGTATACAAGACATCTTGTAGCATTAAGTACCGCGAGCACCATAACTCCTACATCTGCAAATATTGCTATCCACATATTTGCAATACCAATAGCACCTAAGAACAGGCATACAAACTTTACAGCAAGTGCAAACACAATGTTCTGGTGTACTATTCTTAATGTCTTTCTTGATATATTCATGGCTGTTGCAATCTTTGCTTTTAGTAATCTGAGCTTTTTAAATGAAAATGCACCATTTGCGAGCAGAGAACGTGCAGATATTTTTTCTATCAGAACACTGATCGATTTTGGAGGAATTGCAATCCTGCATGCTTATCAGAGCAGGATCAGTGAGTATGTTGCCGAGAAAGAACTTTCAGTAATGAACGTGATGCTGAAAAGCCAGTATGATCAATACCGAAATTATCAGGACAGCCTGGATCTCATACAAATGAAATACCATGATCTGAAACACCAGATAACGGGACTTCGCGCGGAATCAGATGAAGAAAAACGAAAAAAATGGATTGATTCCATGGAAAAGGAAATCGCTGCTTTTGAAAATATAAGCAGAACGGGGAATCAGGTACTTGATACGATTTTGGCAGCTAAGATTTTCCATTGTCGAAAAAATCATATACAGATTACCTGTGTGGCAGATGGAAAATTATTGGATCATATGCATGTAACAGATATATGTTCTATATTTGGAAATGCTTTGGATAATGCGATTGAACATGTAATTTTAATTCCAGATCCGGAAAAAAGACTGATCCATCTGACAGTATCCGCTCAAAAAGGATTTGTGTTCATCAAGATAGAGAATTATTGTGAAGCAGAAATTTCCAAAAATGAAGAGGGTCTGATTACAACAACAAAAAAGGATAGTAAAAACCATGGTTTTGGATTGAAGAGTATTCGTAAAGCTGTAGAAAAATATGATGGTTCTGTAGTATTTGGAGTACAGCAGAACTGGTTTGAATTAAAGATTCTTTTACCCAGAGTATTGTAATGCTCTGGGTATTTTTGTTGCCAAGCATACGACAAAAAGGTTCGGTGGACCTTTTTTAGTATTTTGTGCCAGATTTGCTGCATCTTGTGCCAAAAACGGCACGAAATAATAACCATGTTATAGTAATGCCAACAGGAAATGATACCTGAAAAAGATGAGAGAGTCAAAGGAGGAAAAAAGAGAATGATCAGTGTTGAAATGGAAGATGTTCTGGCGGTATTACAATTATGCAAACCGTATATTATCGGTATTATTGCTGCACTTGTAATTGGAATCGTAATTATGATCGCATGCCGCAGGATGTCCAGGGGCAAAAGATTTCTGATAAGAGGAGAAGCTGCGATCGCAATGGTTCTTGCAGTTGTTGTCTGCGTGAATATGATCTGTTTTGGACCAATGTCTACGTTGATTGGACTGGCAACGGGAAATGGAACTTTAAGCGATGAAACAAATGAAGAAGCTGCGGAAGTAGCAGAAGAAATTATGGAAGATGGAATTGTTCTTCTGAAGAATGAAAGCCTGCTTCCTTTAAATGAAACAAAAAAACTGAATATTTTTGGCTGGGAATCTATTAATCCGGCTTACGGAGGAGCTGGTTCCGGTGGAATTAATGATCTGTATGATATTGTCAGTCTGAATCAGGGACTTGAAAATGCCGGATTTTCTATTAACCAGGAACTGGTTGATTTTTATAACAATTATGGTGCAGATAATCCGGAAATGTCTATCCAGAAACAGAGCTGGACATTACCGGAGCCACCTGTAGATACTTACAGTGATGAGCTTATTAAAAGTGCGAAAGAGTATTCTGATGTGGCAGTTGTGGTTCTTTCCAGAAAAGCAGGTGAAGGTCATAATGATATTCCTATGGATGTAAGAAAAGCAGCATATGATAATAATTCAGATGAATATGATGATTTTCCTGAGGGAGAGCATTATTTACAGCTTTCACAAACTGAGAGAGATATGGTGGATATGGTTTGCTCAAATTTTGATAATGTGATTGTGGTTTATAATGGAGCAAATCAGTTTGAACTTGGTTTCGCAGATGAATATCCTCAGATTAAATCTGTTGTATGGTGCCCCGGAACGGGAAATGTGGGATTTAATGCACTTGGTAAAGTATTTTCAGGTGAAGTCAATCCTTCCGGAAAAACACCGGATACATTTATTTATGATATGACGACTGCTCCGTGGTGGAATAATGCAGAAAAAACGGAGTATACAAATCTGGCAGATATGGCCGTTGAAGGAATGAACGCAGGAACTGCGCAGGTGTATGCTCCGGCATTTACCAATTATGTGGAAGGTATTTATGTAGGATACAAGTACTATGAAACAGCTGCACAGGAAGGTGCGATTGATTACGATAAGACTGTACAGTATCCATTTGGATATGGTCTGAGTTATACGGAATTTGAACAGAAAATGGGTGAACTGGAGGAAAAAGACGGACAGATTTCTGTAGATGTAGAAGTAACCAACACAGGAGATGTTGCCGGAAAAGATGTAGTAGAAGTGTATTATAAACCGCCATATACAAATGGGGGAATTGAGAAATCTTCTGCAAATCTGATCGAGTTTGCAAAAACAGATCTGCTTCAGCCGGGAGAATCTCAGACTGTTACAGTTACATTTAGTATAGAAGATATGGCCTCTTATGATGAGAATAATGCAAAAGCATATGTTCTTGAAAAAGGCGATTATGTGATTTCTATCAACAGCGATTCACATACTGTGCTGGATCAGAAAACTTATACTGCAGATAAAGATGTAGTATATAAGGGCGAAAATAAAAGAGCATCAGATGATACTGCAGCAACAAATGTATTTGAAGATGCAAAAGGAGATATAACATATCTGTCACGTGCGGATCATTTTGCAAATTATGAAGAGGCTACAGCAGCACCGGCATCTGCAGAGCTGGGTGAGCCATATGTTTCTGAATATCATCTGAACAGCAACTTTGATAAGACTACATATCTCAATGATGAGGATGTAATGCCGACAACGGGAGCAGATAATGGACTTACATTAGCTGATATGCGTGATGCTGATTATGACGATCCTCGTTGGGAAAAACTTCTGGATCAGCTTACTGTTGATGAAATGGCAAATATGATTGCAATGGCAGGTTATCAGACAGCAGCCATGGATTCTGTGGGAAAAGTGGCTACACTTGATTTCGATGGACCAGCAGCAATTAATAACAACTTTACAGGAGTTGGTTCTATTGGATTTCCAATTGAAGTTGTGGTTGCTTCCACATGGAATAAGGAACTTGCACAGACCTGGGGTGAATGCATGGGCAAGATCAGTCAGGAAATGGGTGCAGAAGGCTGGTATGCACCAGGTATGAATACTCATAGAACCGCATTTGGAGCAAGAAACTATGAATACTTTTCAGAAGATGGAGTTCTTGCAGGAAATATGGGAGCAAAAGCAGTAGAAGGAGCAAGAAAGTATGGGGTTTATTCTTATATCAAACATTTTGCTCTGTATGAGGGAAATGCAAAGATGGTAAGTGTCTGGTCAAATGAGCAGGCAATTCGGGAAATCTATCTGAAACCATTTGAAATTTCTGTAAAACAGGGTGGCGCAAATGCGGTTATGGTTTCCTGGAGTTTCCTTGGAGATAAATGGACTGGAGAAAGCAGTAACCTTATGAATACAGTTCTCAGAGATGAATGGGGATTCAGGGGAATGGCACTTACAGACTTCTTCCGAAACAATGGTCATGGATTTATGAATGCAGATGCAGCTTTGGCGAATGGAGTAGATGCAATGTTGTCCACATTTAACGGAGAAGAGAACAATGTAGCCAATCCGGAGCATCCAACAGCTGTACTTCAGATGAGGAATGCCTGCAAAAATGTCATGTATACAGTTGTAAGCAGCTGGGCTTATGATGGAGAACACGAAGAAACAGGTATGGAAAACTGGAAAAAAGCAGGAATTGGAATCGACATTGTAATAGCACTTTTCATGGCAGGAATGGAAGTACTGGTAATCAGAGGATATAAGAAAAGAAAGAATGTTGAATAAGGATGAAAGTGGGATGGAAAACAGTTATGAAACAGCAAAAATTGGTTGAAAAGATGACAATAGAAGAAAAGGCAGCGATACTCAGTGGAAAAACTGTCTGGCAGACCAGAGAAATTGACAGGCTTTCCATCCCGTCCATCTTTCTTTCAGATGGACCGCATGGAATCAGAAAACAGGCAGGAGCAGGAGACCATCTGGGATTGAATGCATCCTTGAATGCAACTTGTTTTCCCACAGCAGCGACGATAGCAAACAGCTGGAATCAGGATCTGGGGGAAGAGATTGGACAGGCTCTTGGAGAGGAAGCAGCAAGTATGGATGTAAATATCCTGCTTGGTCCGGGATTAAATATTAAAAGAAGCCCATTATGTGGAAGAAATTTTGAATATTTTTCAGAAGATCCATATCTTTCCGGGAAGATGGCAGCGTCATATATTCGCGGAATACAAAGTAAAGGCGTTTATGCCTGCCCGAAGCATCTGGCGGTTAACAGTCAGGAACTCCGGAGAATGGCAATGGACGCAGTTGTTGACGAACGGACATTAAGAGAAATATATCTGACCGGTTTTGAGATAGCTGTTAAAGAAGGACACGCAAAAGCAATCATGAGCAGTTACAACCAGATTAATGGGATTTATGCTAATGAGGACAAACATCTTTTGACGGACATCCTGCGCAAAGACTGGGGATTTGATGGAATTGTAGTAACAGACTGGGGCGGAAGCAATGACCATGTGAAAGGTGTTGCTGCCGGCTCAAATCTGGAGATGCCGTCCTGTGGGTACGATTCTGCAAGAGAAGTGATTGCTGCTGTCCGAAATGGAAAGCTGAAGGAAGCGGATTTGGATGAAAGAGTTGGAGAACTGGTGGATGCAGTGATGGAACTGACATCAGGGAAGAAACTTTCAGATAAAAACTTTGACAGAAACGCACATCATCAACTGGCAAGGAAAGCAGCAGCAGAAAGCATGATTCTTCTGAAAAATGAAAAACAGATTCTTCCGCTGGATACCCAAAAATCCATTGCGGTTATTGGAGATTTTGCTTTTTCACCCAGATATCAGGGGGCAGGCTCTTCTATGGTTAATCCAACAAAAGTAGAAGATATGTCATCGATTTTGCAACAATATGATCTGAATATTCTGGGGATGACAAGAGGCTATCAGAGAAATGGAGATGTAGATGAGAATGATAGAAAGTTTGCATTAAATTTGGCCATGAACGCAGATATTGTGATTTTCTGCTTTGGTCTTGATGAGATCAGCGAATCAGAAGGACTGGACAGAACCCATATGCGTATTCCGCAGGACCAGATCGATCTTCTGCAGGATATCAGTAAAGTGAATGAAAATATTATTGGAGTACTGAGTGCAGGATCTGCGATAGAAATGCCATGGCACACCTGCTGCAAAGCGATTTTGCATGGCTATCTGAATGGACAGGCAGGCGCTTCTGCAACATTGGATATTCTGACCGGAAAAGTGAATCCATCAGGAAGACTGGCAGAAACATATCCCATATCTTATGAACAGACACCGGCATTCCGATATTATCCAAGTAATGAGAAAACATCGGAATACCGCGAGAGTGTTTATGTAGGATATCGCTATTATGATACTTCAAAAGTCCGGGTGCAATATCCATTTGGCTTTGGGCTTTCCTATACGGAATTTACATATTCTGATCTTATCATAGAAGAGGATGGAATCAAAGTTTCGGTTACCAATACAGGTGACAGAGATGGAGCAGAGGTTGTTCAGATGTATGTAGGTCTTCCTAATGCAATCGTGTTCCGACCGGAAAAAGAACTGAAAGGTTTTGTAAAAGTTTATCTGAAGGCGGGAGAAAGCAGACAGGTCAGAATTCCCTTTGATGATAAGACATTCCGCTATTGGAATATAAAAACAGGACAGTGGGAAATAGAAACAGGAACTTATCAGATTATGGTAGGAGCCAGTGTTGCAGATATTCGTTTAACAGGTATGACTGAGAGAACAGGAAACAGTAAAGGGTATCCGTATAATCCGGCAAAAATGCCTTACTATTATACAGGAATCGTGCAGAAAATATCAGATGAGGAATTTCGTGAACTTCTTGGCCATGAGATACCGAACGGAAGCTGGAGTGGAAATCTGGGAATCAATGATGCAATCTGTCAGATGTATTATGCAAAAAGCCGACTTGCAAGACTGATATATAGATGTCTCACAAAAATGAAAAAGAAGAGTGAGGCACAGGGAAAGCCAGATCTGAATATTCTTTTTATTTACAATATGCCGTTTCGAGGGATTGCCAAGATGACCGGTGGGGCAGTCAGTATGGAAATGGTATATGGAATTGTCGATGTTGTGAATGGCCACTTTATGCTTGGGGTAAAAAAAATAATTGGCGGATATTTCAGAAACAGAAGAAATAATAAGAAATATGAAAAATTATTAAAAGGAGCCGGAGGGAAGTGCAGATGAATCATATAAAAAATATATGGAAATGTTTTGAAGAGAAACATGCTACTTTTGCAAAATGGCTTTATCAGATATTCTATTTTGTTATATTCAGTATGGGCGTGACGGTATTCCAGTATCTTGTATTTACATTTTTACCAGGGATTTTGGGAATTGGTCTGGCTGGTACAGAATTTATGTGGCCAAAGGTTTCCATGAATCTGTTTGGAGTAAAATTTACATGGAGTTTACTGGGGTATAATGTATTGCGTGATGCAACGGGAAATATACTGATCGGTGGTGGACTTGGCTATTTTATCAGTTATGAATTGGGGTCATTTCTTGCACAGTGTATCAATTTTCCACTTCAGAGAAATATTACTTTTAAAAGCCATGGAAATCCTGTATATCAGGCAATCTGGTATTTTGTTGCATGGGTGGTAATTTCACTGATCTGTAATGGATTTAATAATCTGTGGATGCCAGTTGCATCTGCATATGTGGCACCGGCAGTCTATAACATGCTTGTGACAATTATTACAGGTGGAGTTTCCATGGTGATTTTTTTCTTTGTGTTTAAAATTATTTTCCCGGAGGGGAAGGCTGAATAGAAGAAAATAGCAGGTATTACTGGGGTAATACTAACGGTAATGCAATGCAGATTTACGCATTAGAGATGGCTGTCAGAGGGTATTATCCAGTTGTGAGAGGACAGATTGCACTTACACTTCCCATGACAGATGAGAATATTACTGGATTTATTGAAACATCTAAGGAATTAATCACAGAGATTTATAAGTAATTTGTTATTATTTGGAGCCAGCTATTACTGTTTTAGCTGGCTCTGATTACGATGTAATTAATAATATAACAGCTACTTGACGTGCAGATGAAGTGATGATATACTACTACAAAGAAGTTAGTTATAAAATAACAACAAGAGAAAAGTGAGGAGAACTTCCATTATGAAAAATGAACAGCATAAAGAGGCAGTAAATTCTCTGGTTCGACACATTCGAGATGCGGATGCTATTGTTGTTGGGGCTGCTTCCGGGATGTCTGCAGCGGCGGGATTTCGTCATTATTATGAGCATGATAAGGATTTTATAGATAATCTTGGTGAGTTTGAAAAAAGTATGGATATCGTAATTCATTTGATGGATTTTATTATCGGTATCGAACCAGTGAAGAACGCTGGGCATTTATCGCAAGAAATCTTTGTATGATTCTGGATGCGGAAACGGGTCAGCCTTATTATGATTTGCATGAGATTTTAAAGGATGAGAATTATTATATTTTAACGACCAACCAGGATACACAGTTTACCCGTGTATTTCCAGAAGAAAAAATCAGTGCAATTCAAGGTGACTGGAGATACTTTCAGTGCAGCCGCAGATGTCATGATGAGCTTTACAGCTCGGTGGACACACTGCAAAAGTTAAATAAAAGTATTGATGAAAACCTGCGTGTTCCAAAGAATATGATTCCACGTTGTCCAAAATGTGGTGCAGAAATGGAACCATGGGTTCGGTCATGGACATTTCTGGAAGGTAAAAAATATCGTGAAGAATACAATAAATTAAATGCATTTTTAAAGACAAACAAAAATAAAAAGATACTGTTTTTGGAACTTGGTGTAGGTCGTATGACTCCTATGTTTATTCAGGAACCATTCTGGCAGATGACATATGCATGGCCGGATGCTTATTATATTACGATTAACCCCAGAGATGCACTTGTACCGGAAGAATTGAAGCAGAAAGGTTTTGCCATTCACGAAGATATTGCAAAAGTATTAGCTGATGCCAGAAAGAATTTTAATGAGGGGCAGAATGAATCAAGATAAAATAAAAAATGTAGCAGAACTGATCCGGCAGGCAGATGCAGTTCTTGTAGGGGCTGGATCTGGAATGTCCAGTGCAGCGGGATATAATCATTATCATTGCAATGAAATAATTGAGAAGAAATTCTCACAACAGAATAAAGTGCTTGGAAATATTGAAAAGTTCGCTTAAAACCAAGGTTTACAGACATTTTTCTTCAAAGAAAAGGTATCGTAGAATACCGCAAAATATCGTAACAGATTTTTAAAATGGAGTAAATTTGGAGTAAAGATTGAAAGAAAATGGAGTAAATATTTCAAAGATGTAATGAGAAATGGCGTAGGTAGTGGAAACATTATCTGCGTCATTTCTTATTTGTAAAATTAGGGGCAGTTTTATTGAATTTGTGATAAAATAGAAAAAACATCTTGACTCTTTAGTAGCGTAACGGTTTACGATGAAAGATATGTCAATGAAAGCAGTAAAAAGATTGGGGAAAAGTTGTAAAAATCTTTTTAAAATGGATAATGCAAGAGTATTATTATTAGAAATGGCTAAAGATTATTTGAATCATTCTCAGTTGGAAGAAGCCACAGATAAACAGTACGGAAAAGGGGTTACAAAATACATTGGTTCAGCGATATATCGGTATTATGGTGTAGAAAACTTGGAATAAACAGATGTTACCAAAATGGAAACAAAGGAAATACATACTGGTACTTTTATTTTGGGTTCTATCGTTATATGATGTGAATGAAAGAGAGGTATGGAGTATGGCATTAAATGATAACATCAAAAAATTCAGAGAAGAAAAAAATCTCACTCAGCAACAACTGGCAGATAAGTTATATGTTTCAAGGCAGACAGTTTGTCGTTGGGAAAATGGTTCAAGATGTCCAGATTTGATTACGGCAAAAAAACTGGCATTAGAACTAGATGTAAGTATGGATGAACTTATATCAGATGAAGATGTAAATGATATGCAAGTAAATTATGGAATATGGAAATCTGAAAGAATAAAAGACAAGAAGCATTTACAGACACTTCAAAAAAAGATATTAGACTTTATACAAATTGTGGGAGCTGTATTTTTAGCAATCACGATTTTGTTACGAGTGCAATTAGATATGAGAGTACCTGTATGGTGTACAATCATTTGCTTTATTATTGTAGCGGTAGCATTTCTTTGTAATTTCATAGTTTCTAAAAAGTTGAGAGAAATGTAGTGAGGTCAAGGAACAAGGCGTAGCCGATACGCCGTAGGGCAGTCCTTGACGGAACGGACACAGCCAACAGAACCATGATACAGCAGAGGACTTGAAAGGTCAGAAACCTTGCAAGTCCTCTTGTCTGTTACTGGGCGTTGTGTTTTAAGTAAAGTGCTTCTTTTACCACTTCTTTTTCAAATGCTTTGATATGACAATCATGTACTTCATTGTCAATATAAAAGCAATCGTCAGTCTGTGAGTAGGCAAGTTTGGTAACTTTCGGTTCATAAGTTTTTGTATCAATTCCGTAATAGTAAATCGTGGCGGTTGTTAATACCATGTGAATACTTTCAAAATCTCTTGTAAAAATAGTATGCCTGTCGGAATAGAAGAAATCAGACGGACATTCGTAGAACTCGGAACTATCTTCTTTCAAAAATAAAGGTAATAGGTGCATTGCATTTCCAGCACGATTGACAAGAACATAAAAGCGTGGAATAAGGGCGGCATATTGGGGCATCATGGCAATATAGATATCGTCTAAATTATCAAGAAGATACTCGGAGCAGGAGTTGTTATAAAAGACATATTGCAGGGCATTGTTATTCTTACTTGTATGTTCCATAGGTACATTTTCTCCGTAAAGCCACCGCAAGTCTACATCTAAGGAGTCGGCAATCAATTCCATTTTATCGGCTTTTGGATTGTATTGTCCCGAAAGATAGGAACTGAACGCCCCTTTGCTGATACCTGTATCTTTGACTATGTCCACCTGTTTTTTATTTTTTGCTCTCATGGCAAATTTAATCCGTTCTGCGATTGTATTCATCTGAAAAACCCTCTCTTTCCATATCTCGTTATAACTTCTCATATCTTATCGTCTAAGGACACTATACCACAAGTTCAGAAAAAAGAAAACAAAAAGTTTATAAAAAACTAAACTTTCTATTGCAAAACGAATATGCCTGTGCTAATATACAATTAAGTTCAGAAAAAACTGAACAATGAACGACGTCGTAATAGGAAAATGAAAATATGAGAAACTGACCTATCGGTTCAACGGGGAGAAAGGAATGTGTATGCAGATTACATTGACAAAAGAACAGGTAAAAGAAGCATTTGGAGAACTTCGCTTTATGGGTGCGGATAACTGTTACCGCTATGATAAAGACAGTAAGAAGAAAACAGAGGAAGTGGAAGCCTTAAAACTTCATCTTGGAAGCATGAAACTTGGAAACAGCGTGGATATTCGCTTGGAAGCAACGGAACTTCCGAAGATTGAGCCTTATGCTGTGGTGGAACTGGAAGAACCAGTTTATGCCCCTTATGTGCAGAGAGGAAATTTCCCTGTATTAGTGGAGAAGATTACCTGTAAGGGTATCCGCCCTGTTCCAAACAAAAATATGTAGGCGGTCAAAGTTCCTGTCCTCGTTCTGACGTACCAAACGGCAGGTTGAGGGCAGGGCAATGGCAACGCCGTTGCAGATAAGGAGGTTTGATAAATTTGGAAGAAAGAAGCGGAAGTTTTCTTCCAGAACTCCCCTACACTAACAGGGGAGTAATACGACAGAAAGAAGAATTAAGTGCTTTGATAGATTGGTGTCAGATAACGATTAAGGAAGTTCCGTTAGAAGCGGTCATAGAAGATGTGCTGAGAATACCTTTGGAACTTATGACGGTAACAGGCTATGAAAAGGGGATTGCAGGACATGAGGTTGTGGCAATCTTCGATAATATCAAGGTGCTAAAGCCGACAGGAAATGCACAGTATCAAGGCTTTCAGATTTTAATGAGTGGGAAAGGTTGTCGCAACTATGAAAATTTTTTACAACTCAATGAGGAAACATGGTTTGATTTCTTAAACAGAGTTTGTCAGTATCACATCAACTTTCCTCGGATTGATTTGGCGATAGATGATAGAAAACCTTATTTGAGTATTCCCGATTTGATTGTACGGACAAAAGAGGGATTGCTTTCCACAAAACTAAGGGAGATAGATTTTCACGACTCGGGGGAACTGAAAGAAGAAGTGTTTCAGAGTAAAGGTGGTAGTCTTTATCTCGGCAGTTCAGCCAGTAATTTGAGATTGGTATTTTATGAAAAGGGATATGAACAGAATAAAAAGTATGGAACAGAATTAGACGAAAATTGGAATAGATATGAGTTGAGATTTCGGCAGGAAATGGCGGTAAGTGTAGTACAGGCATTATTGAGATATAGAGATGTGGCAGGACTGGCAATGGAAGTATTAAACAGCAAAATACGATTTTTAGAAAAGCCGACAGACAGCATGACAACACGAAAAAGGCTTTATCCAACCTATCAAGCGTGGGCGGAACTGATGAAAGATATAGGCAAGGTGAAACTTACCATACAGCCACAGAAGAAAAGTTTGCAAAAGGTGTGGGAGTGGTTAGAAAAGTATGTTGCCCCGTCTTTGAAACTGTTTGCAGAGGTTGGGAAGATAGAGCAGAGAGATTATATCGGTAATCTTGTAAAAAATGGAGAAATGAATATCACACAGAAGCAGTTGTATGATGATTACATAAAAGCAAGAAAATTAGGCGAAAGGGGGTAATCGTATCGATAAAGCATTACTAAATATAAATGAATTTTGTGAGTATATGGGGATTGGGAAAACAAAGGCAAGAGAACTGTTGAACAATCCGAAAAATAGATTTACAGTACGCATTGGTAATCGGTTGTATGCAAATAAGAAATTACTTGATGAATGGCTGGAATATCAATGCAAAAGGGCTTGAAAAGAAAATGGGGTGTGGATATAATGAAAATTGAAATATTTACTTTACCATATTTCTTTCAGTAGAAGAAAGGAAAGTTGGTATGGGTAAAGATTTAAAAGGAAAAGAACTCGGTAAGGGAATTTCACAGAGAGCAGATGGACGCTATATTGCAAGATTTACAAGCAAAACAGGAAAACGTAAAACGCTTTATGATTTTAAACTGAATGAATTAAAACGGAAGTTGCGAGAAGCGGTTTATGAAGATGAACATGGTTTGAATGGCAACGGCGAAAGTATCACTTTAAACGCATGGTATGTAACGTGGACGGAGTTGTATAAGAAGAAAACAGTTAAAATGACTACGATATATAAAAATCACAGTTACTATAACGCAAGAGTGAAGAACTCTATCGGAAAGATGTATTTGCAGGACATTAAAACATATCATGTTCAAAAATTCATAAATGAATTGATAGATAGCGGTCTTGCACATGGAACGGTGTCGAACATCAGATTTATGCTGAGTGATATGTTTGATAAAGCAGTATTGAGTGAATATATTAGAAAAAATCCATGTATCGGTGTGGAAATGCCAAAAGAAGTGAAAAAGGAAAGGCGTGTATTAACAAGAGAGGAACAGGAAAAATTCTTTACATTTGCTTCTTCCTACATACACATCAATGTTTTGAAATTTGCTGTGACAACAGGTTGTCGGATTGGAGAAGTGCTCGGACTGAAATGGGAAGATTGTGACTTTGAAAAAAGAGAAATTACAATCAATAAGACAATTCATTATTCAAAGGCTTCTAGTCCCGTCGAGGGTTCAAAGTTTTTCTACACAACCGCCAAAACCATATCAAGCAATCGTGTTATTCCTATGACAGATGAAGTATATGAGATTTTGCAAAATCAGAAGATAAAGCAGACAGAACAGAAGATGTGGAAACGCTCAATATGGAAACAGCATAAAGAATTTCAAAACTTGGTATTTACCTGTTCGGACGGTTCGCCCGTTTATTATT
>OGEZ01001123.1_pt1 | contig 15333 bp, 11 predicted proteins | sample 1570831 | NCBI WGS metagenome assembly OGEZ01 (sample SAMEA2582059, study PRJEB24529) | metagenome | biome: Human gut stool | place: China | collected 2011
TTGATGAGACAAGATTACCATTTTTGTGCTATTACGTGAATGTAGATTCTTTGGACGTCTGGGAAATATTTTGGATAATTACATTTTTCTCTCTTCCTGGTACTTAGACGGAGAAATACCATAATACTTTTTAAAATTCTTGCTAAAATAATAAACGTCACTGTATCCTATTGACTCTGCAATTTCTATAAGTGTTTTATCCGGATACTCTGTAAGATATTTCTTTGCCTGTTCCAGACGTGTCTGAGTCAAATACTTACTTAATGAACATCCTTTTTCTTTTTTAAATATATTACTTAGATAACTCGCATTCACCCCAATTGTATCTGCTACCAGATTCAAGCTCATATCAATCCTACTATAATTACTATCAATAAAATCTACTGCATCATTTACTTTTTTCTTTGTTGCAGGAAGTTTATTTTCTGCTGCACATATGCGGCATTTTTCCAATATACACATTAATACACTTCTAATTTCTTCAATTCCACCATTATTCTGCAATCCTGTTAATTGTCTCTGTTCTTTTTCCACAACTAAAGAAAAATCAACTCCCAGTTCAGACATATACAGACAAATATGGATCAGAATATCCGTAGATATATATACTGCTGTGTCAGAAAGGACATTCTGTTCTTCCATTTGAATAAACATTTCACCTATCTCTTTTGTAAGCATTTCATATTCATTTTTTCTGATATAATACAAAAATACTTCCGAATCATATAACGATGATCGTATAAATTGAAACATATCTACTGGCTCGTAAATCAGAATTTTCTGTTCTGTTTTTCCTTTTCTGGCCTCCTGATAGGCCGCTTTCAATTCTCTGATGTCTGAAAATACCCTGCTGATTCCTCCATTCCAGTTCCTTTTACTATTCATAATTTCCTGCATATAAGTACAGAGAAGCTGAATCTGATATTCCATATTCTCTTCTCCAAATAGAATAAAAGCATATCCTTGGTTCATAGAAATCATTTCATATACCGGAAAATAATCCTGGATTATTTCTTCCATTTCTTCTGCCATTTTGTTATTCTGTTGTTTATTTTCAGGTCTAATCAAAGCCACTGATAATGGTTTATCAAACGGAATCTTCATTTCCTCCCATTTACTCTGCTGATTTTCAGAAGGTACCATACCTGAAAGCTGTTCTAAAAGAAACTGATCCTTTTGCATTTTCTTTACAGAAGATTTCTGTCTATAAATATGTTCCAGTTTTTCTTTACACTTCTGAAGCTCTTTTGTTAATTCTTCAGGGTCCAACGGTTTCAGCACAAAACTGACTGCTCCAAAAGAAAGTGCCTCCCTTGCATATTCAAATTCACCATAAGCGGTCAATATAATTACTTGTATTTCTGGAAAAATAACCTTTACTTTTTTAGATACTTCAATTCCATTCATATATGGAATATTAATATCCATAATTAGAATATCCGGCTTTTCTTCCAAAATTTTCTTTAATGCTTCTTCTCCGTCTTCTGCTTCTCCGCATATTTCCATACCCAGACTATTCCAGTCAACTGTTTTTTTCACTAACGCTCTCTGCAAAAATTCATCATCTACAAGGAATACCCTCATTTTCTATCCTCTTCTCTCTTAAAATCTACAGGAATGCACACTGTTGCCTTCGTTCCCTGACTCAGTTTACTTTCTACTGTAAGACCATATTCTTTTCCAAAATAAATCTGCAATCTTTGTTGAATATTAAATAATCCAAATGCTGAGCCTTTTTCTCTGTAATCTTTACTAAACAGTTCTTCTAATTTTTCTTCTGGAATTCCAAGCCCATTATCTGACACCTGAATAAAAACCTTATTCTTCTCTTTCCATCCTTTGATTCGGATAATTCCTTTTCCCCTCATTTCCTTTATACCATGATATATAGAATTTTCTATCAATGGCTGAAGTGTCAGTTTTACAATCCACTCCTGCAAAATTTCATTTTCTATATCAATCTCATATTCTATTTTATTTCCATATCTGACTTTCTGTATTTTTATATAATTCTCTATATTTGTTATTTCCTGTTCCAGCGGTATTAATGTTTTTCCATCGCTAAGTGAAGTTCTATAAAATGTACCAATCGCCTGAATCATGATAAATGCTTCATCCGGACAATTCATTTTGATAAGCGAACTTACACTATTCAATGTATTATATAAGAAATGTGGATTAATCTGTGCCCTTAACGCCTTCATCTCAGATTCCTTCTGGCTTATTCGGCCTTCATACACCTGCGTTATAAGGTTCTTCGTCTGTGTTGTCATCTCATTAAAGCCCTGAATCAGCTCTCCAATTTCATCCTTATCCTCTGTCTTTATGACTGCATTGAAATCTCCCTGCTCAACCTTAGCCATGCTCGCCTGCAGCTTTCTTATTCTTTTTGTGATAAATCCAGATGTAGCTGTAATAGACGCTGCCAGTCCAAGCAATGCAACCACAACTGCTACTATTATCATGGCAGCTATCGAGCTTGTCGAATTAAACATCATTTTCCTTGGCTCATATATATAGGTTGTCCAGCCTGTAACCGGTGATTCCTTTCTTACAAGTGCATAGCCTCCTGCATTGCTGCATATACTTCCATCCCAGCGGACTTCACCCAGCATTTTTTCCAAAGTGAGCTTTTCTGCTTGTTTTTCCATACCGCTATTGTCCGAATAATTCAAAACATATCTGCTATCATCGCCAATATTATTAAACTCCCCAATTACTACACCATCTTTGTCAACCACTATTATTCCACATCCGGGTTCAAGTCCCTGTGTATAGGAGGACATAACACTATCATAATCGACATCTATATACATAATACCTGTAATTCCCATCTGTTCAAGTGTTGACATTTTTCTTGCAGATATAAGCTTTTTGTTATCCTTATCTACATACCAGTTAATAGCCGTAGAATCTGATGCCATATCGAAAAAAGGTTCATTCCTAATTTCATCAATAGGTGCAATCGTAGTATCATGCTTTATTCCGTTATCAATATATACTGTAACCTTATTTATATCATTATGGAAATATTTAAGTGAAGACAGCATAGGATCAAAGGTTGTAACAATCTGGCTGTACATTTCATATGTGCTGCTATAATCATACGCAAGCACACTTGAAATCGTTTCATTAAATGTTATATAGTTAGAAAGATTATTATATACCTCAATCTGACCGTCCACAGTAGCAACAGACTGCTCTAACGAACCCTGCATACTCTTTAAATCCCTGTCCATAAGAATTGAACGCATCTGTCCGAACGCAAATGCAAACAGGACAAACAACGGAATAAGACCAGTAACTATATAGATACTGGCAAGCTTATTCTGTAATTTTATATTGTTAATTCTCTGTCTTATCCATCTCAAGCAAACTGTACCTCGCACGTTTAATTACTAATTATTATTCTGCATTATCCCTGAACTTCTGTGGACTTACGCCACAATACTCCCTGAAGCTCTGACAGAAATATGACACATTAGGATATCCCACCTTCTCACTGATACTTACTATCTTCATATTCGTATCCTCAAGCATCTGCCTTGCTTTCTCCATCCGGTACTGCTTAATATACTTGCTGAGGTTCTGCCCCGTTTCTTTTTTGAATAGCGAACTAAGATAGCTAGGTGCAAGATAAACCATATCTGCAAGCTGCTGCGCACTTATTTCTTCTCCAAAATGTCCATGAATATAATCCTTAACCATCTCTATCTCTCTGTGTGATGAAACAGGATCACTTCCAAATGACTTTTCCAGCAAAGCAATATTCTTATTAACAATATCCATAATGCACGAAAAATCCTCGGATGTATACAATCTATCTATCTCCCGGCTGAATTCATCCTGATTAGCCCCCGGTATATTATCATAAAAATCCTTCAACAGATTGGAAAATACAAATTTAATATATATATGCGAGAAATTAGACTGTCCTCTGTACTTCTTACACAGTGCCTCAAAATGAATTCTTAAAAAAGTAACATCCTTCATCTTAATATCCTGTTTCATCTGCTTCATAAGTGCATCATCATCAATCTGTACTAACACAGGTGTCTGTTCATTCACATAATTAGAATATATATATCTGTCCAGCTGATAAAACTTGTTGTTCATAAGTGCTTCCAGCTCATCCATAACACCTGAAAGCTTATGATAATCACTAAACACATCAGACACAGCCGCATACATAAACTGGCTGCTCTCTTCATATATATAGTTGTGCAGGCTGCTAAGAAAACGCTCAATTCTATAATTAGTATCTGCTTTAGCCGCTTCTTCCTCTGACGTTTTCAGTAATATAACCGACTGCTGCGGATTAAGGTTAAGATACAGGCTTTCCCACTCCTCTTTAATAATCTGTACCGCCTTATCAAAATCAAACTCGTACTTTCCAAAGAAATCCGAATTAAATTCGATAAGCACAAGCCTGTTAAAACCATTGAGAAATTCTGTATTCTTGACAATTCCATTTGCTGCACTTCCGTTGATAAGTGAATACAGGTAAAACTGTCTTAAGCTGTTAGCCTGCTTATTATAATCTTCATTTTTCCTTAATTCCTCATCAAGCTCACTTATAACCTTTAGCATCGTATTCTTAAACTCATCCGGTGCTACCGGCTTTAGTATATAATCCTCGACACCAAGCTTTACAGCAAGCTTTGCATATTCGAACTCATTATATCCTGAAAATATTATTGTTTTAAGCTTGACACCGCCATCTTTTACATTTCTTATAAGCTCTATTCCATCCATAAAAGGCATCTTGACATCCGTTAAAAGAATGTCAACATGCCCTTCACCCTTATTATCATCAGACATAAGGTAATCATAAGCTTCTTTTCCATTCTCAGCCTCTATAACACCAAGATTGATGCCCATACGCTTAAGCAGAAGCTTTATTCCGTTTCTTTCTATCTTTTCATCATCTACAATTAATATATTATACATATTCATCCTGCCTCCCCATCATTATATTATTATAATCTTTTATATTCCGGTAGGCAAATCATTTTATAATAATGATGAGAAAAAATGATGAAAAGTTATTTTATTACAGCTTGAATATATCCCTGTTGTATTCTGCTATTGTCCTGTCTGATGAGAAGAAACCGGCATTGGCAATATTTATAAGCTGTTTCCTGCCCCATGCCATGTGGTCTTCATAATCTGCTAACGCCTGTTCCTTAACATTGATATAAGCCTTTAAATCAAGTAATGCCATAAACCAGTCTTTACCTACTATTTCTTTATACAGACGATTAAGCTCTTCTTTGTCACCAGCAGCAAGCATTGTATCTGATATAATAAAATCAACACATTGTTTAATAACTGGATCCTCCTCATACAGCTCTTTAGCACAATAATCACTATTAGCATAATGTGCTATGACCTCATCACTTGAAGCACCAAAGGTATATATGTTATCCTTTCCTACAAGCTCAGCTATTTCAACATTAGCTCCATCCATTGTTCCAAGTGTCACAGCTCCATTCAGCATAAACTTCATATTTCCGGTTCCGCTTGCTTCCTTAGATGCAAGTGATATCTGCTCAGATATATCACAGGCAGGAATGAGCTTTTCTGCAAGTGTCACATTATAATTCTCTACCATTACAACATTAAGATACTTATTAACATCTTCATCCTCCCTGATAACCTTTGAAAGTGTCAGTATAAGATGAATTATATCTTTAGCGATTGTATATGCAGGTGCAGCCTTTGCCCCAAATATAACTGTTACAGGTGTTTTAGGAATATTTCCGTTTTTAATGTCAAAATATTTATATATTATATACAGCGCATTCATCTGCTGTCTTTTATATTCGTGAAGTCTCTTGACCTGTATATCATATATCGAATTATCATTAATAACAATTTCCTGCTTATCATAAAGATATTTTGCAAGTGCAGTCTTATTGTGCTGCTTAATATCTGACAAATGTTCTATTACCGATGTATCCTCTGCATATGACATAAGTGCTTTCAGCTCATTTGCATCATGCTTATACCCATCACCTATTAGCTGTGTTATATAATCTGCAAGCTCATGGTTACAGTGGATAAGCCATCTTCTGAATGTTATACCGTTAGTTTTATTATTGAATTTTTCAGGATAAAGCTTATAGAAATTATTAAGCTCTGTATTCTTTAAAATCTGTGTATGCAGCTTTGCAACTCCATTGACACTCATGCCATAATGAATATCAATATGTGCCATATGAACAAGCCCTCTGCTGTCATCATCTCGTTCTTCAATAATATATACTGAACTATCATCATAGCGTTCACGCACTCTTTTATCCAGTTCCCTTATTACAGGCATAAGCTGTGGAACACATTTTTCAAGATATCTTACCGGCCACTTTTCAAGCGCTTCTGCAAGAATAGTATGATTAGTATATGCGCAGGAAGCCGATACTATCTTTATAGCCTCATCCATTGATATAGCTGTTCCATCAATATCTCCATTTTCTGTAAGAAGTCTTATAAGCTCTGGTATGATCATAGTTGGATGTGTATCATTAATCTGAATAACAGCAAGCTCGGGAAGATTTCTATAAGACTTTCTTTCTCCATCTGTTAAGGCTGCATTAAGCTGCTCACACTTTGTACGGCACTCATCTAATATGAGCCTTGCTCCATTGCTTACCATGAAATACTGCTGGTAAATTCTTAGCATTCTTCCTTTCTCATCACTATCATCCGGGTAAAGAAATAATGTAAGATTTTCCTTTATATCATCTTTATCAAAATCAATTCCTGACTTATTTACAATAGCTTCATTTACTGTATCAATATCAAATAAATGTAATTTATTAGTTGTCTTTTCACCATAGACATTAATATCATACATTCTTGAAGTAACACTAAAATCTGCAAAATCTATCTTATATGATACATCCGTTGGAATGAGCCAGCTATCCTTTCCTATCCAGTAATCTGGTACTTCCTTCTGTCTGCCATTCTCAAACACCTGCCTGAACAGTCCAAGATGATAGTTAAGTCCAACACCATCGCCATTAAGTCCAAGATTGGCTATTGAATCAAGGAAACATGCTGCAAGTCTTCCAAGTCCACCGTTACCAAGTGAAGCCTCACTTTCAATCTCTTCAATCTGCGCAAGCTCCTTTCCTGCTGCCTCAAGCTCAGCCCTTACCTCATCATACACTCCAAGGTTAATTAAATTGTTTGACATCAGCTTTCCTATAAGAAATTCTGCTGATATATAATATAATTTCTTTCCAAGCTTTGACTGTAAATACTTATCCTCTCTTTCCCTCAATGCTTCAAGCCTTGCAACGTACTCCTTAATAACCTCATAACATTCCTCATTACTACAGGCTTTAAGATTCTTATTCAATAATTCATTACTTATAGAATTTAATTTATCTGACATAATTCCACTCTCCATTCTTATATTGTTATAAATATGATGTCGGGGGCAAAAACTCTCGACTTTGATACCTACGGACTACTTTTTAGTTTTGACACTAGTATGATTATATCTCAATATATATATTTTTCTTGATTTATTATATCGTTTTCTTGTACAATACTATCATAATCTAAATATAAGTAACTATTAAACATGATTAATACTGGCTGTTAAAAGCCGGCTATATACTAGGAGCTGATATTATGCCTGATTCATTATACGAAACTCTCCATGAAACAAAGAGCCACTACAATACTGACTTTTCATATAATACATACCCATGCACTATTCCACAGGACTTTGCAGTAGTTCCTCTGCATTGGCACAACGAAATGGAGCTTATATACATTAAAGAAGGACAAGGGCTTGTTAACATTGACTTAAACCAGTATTTAGTAGGTCAGGGAGATCTTTTGATAGTTTATCCCGGAAGGATTCATTCTATAACTAATTATGATAATTCTGTCCTGAAATATGAGAATATAATATTTAATATTAATATGCTTCTTCCTAAAGAATATGACAGAAATACTTTTGAATATTTCGGACATATTAACAACTCCGATAATGATATGACCTGTATAATCAAGCCATCCGAGCTGCACTATAAAGAAATCATAAGCTGTATAGATGAAGCAGACAAAGTATGCGAAACATTTCCAACAGGATATGAATTAAAAATAAGAGGCTGCCTATACAACTTCTTTTTTGCACTTAACACACATTATTCGTGTGCAGCAAACAATGAAGTATCTGACAGCCTCTCAAACAGTAAAAAAAATAAATTAAAATTAATAATAACTTATATTGAAAATAACTATACCCATGCAATCTCAATTCAGGATATTGCAGATGAATGTCATTTCAGCGAATCTCACTTTATGAAATTCTTTAAACAATGTACTGGAACCTCATTTATAAGCTATCTTAATGATTACCGTCTGCTCATTGCCTCACGCCTGCTTACATCTACGGACCTGTCAGTTACACAGATTGCAGTTGAATGCGGCTTTGACAATATATCTTATTTTAACAGATGCTTTAAGAAAAAATATGGTGAAGCTCCTTCTAAAACCCGATGAAATACGTTGAAATACACTAAAATCTACTGGATTCTGTTGTAATCTGCTGTAATCTACTGAAATATACTGAGCTTTTATAACCTGACTTCAAGGCAGATATTTTTACAGCACACACAGATACACAAAATACGCTGCATAACAGATTAACATCACTATTCCACAAGGCTTTCTTAACTCCTTATGCTTATAAGTACCAAGCCATAATAATGCTCCACTAAATATTGCTATTGCCGTATCTATTAAGAACTTACTTTCAAATGGTACGTTGCATATTAGCGCTGTTATTCCAATTACAAATAGTATATTGAATATATTACTTCCTACAATATTACCTATTGCTATTCCAGCGTTACCCTTTCTGGCTGCGGCAACTGATGTTACAAGCTCAGGAAGTGATGTTCCGAATGCCACAATGGTAAGTCCTATGAATCTTTCACTCATACCAAAGAATCTTGCTATCCAGGATGCACCGCTTACTGCAAAATCGCTTCCCTTAACAACCATAACTCCGCCTATTACTATAAAAAGAAGACATTTCCATACAGGAATATCCTTAATTTCTCCTTCCTCCTGAACTTCTCCCTTTTTTGACATAATAAAAAGATACACAAGAAATGCAATAAACAATAATAGGAATACTACCCCTTCTATAAATGTTATAGACGAACCTGTTAATCCAAATACAAGCAGTAATGCTGTTATTCCTATCATAAATGGAATTTCGTATAATAATGTTGATTTCTGAATGGCTACATTGGTTATAACTGCTGTTATACCAAGAATTATAAGAATATTAAGAATGTTGCTTCCAACGATATTACCAATCGTTATTCCAGCGTTATTGTTAAGTGCTGCTGTTATGCTTACTGCTGCCTCTGGCATACTTGTTCCCATCGCAACTATCGTAAGTCCTATGATAAGCTGTGGTATTCCAAGCTTTCTTGCGATTCCTGCTGCACCTTCAACAAACCAGTCTGCACCTTTAACTAAAAACAAAAATCCTACCAATAAAATAAATACATGTAAAACCATACACTACCTCTTCTTTCTTAGACATTTAATTAATATGCTAATTCTTATGTGCTGCAGTAGTATGTCTTATATGTCCCAATCACTTTACATTAAATTAATGTAAATAACATATGATTCAATAGGATTTCTTTAATAAAATTCAATAAAAAAAGAGACTCCTACTGCGTTACAGTAAAAGTCTCGCTATTTAATCACTTTCCGAGTTATCACACCTGTTAGCTGTAATAACTGTACTGACGAAGAAGTGAACACGTTCTGGCTAGCTACTCCCTTTTAATGATAATAATCATAACAACTGAATTGTGTGTTGTCAATGCATTTGTAAATATTTTTGTTTCATTAATTTAAGCTTATTCTGCCTTCTTTTCGAATTCCTTAGCGACCGCCTCTAACAATTCTCTTATTGGAAGATGCTGAGGACAGACCTTCTCACATTTTCCGCAGCGTATACAATCACTTGCCTTACCATTATGAACTGTATGTACATCACTATAATAATAATCTGCATTCCAGTCATGGAATACTGTCTTTGCATTCATGCAGGCAAAAAGATCTGGTATAGATATATGCTTTGGACATCCTTCAACACAATAACGACAGGCTGTACAGGCAATCATATGCTTTGAATTAAACACCTCTGCAACTGCTTTAACTGCAGCCATCTCTGTATCGTCAAGTGCCCTGAATTCCTTCATATAGCTTATATTATCTTCCATCTGTTCTATATTACTCATTCCAGAAAGAACCATCATCACACCATCAAAGCTTGCTGCAAAACGTACCGCATAGCTTGCTGCACTTCCACCCTTAAGGTTATCCAGTATCTTAGCTGCATCCTCTGGAAGATTTACAAGATTACCTCCCTTTACCGGCTCCATAACTATAACTGGCTTGTTATACCTGCGGCAGACCTCGTAACACTTTCTGCTCTGTACAGCAGGATCCTCGTAATCAAGATAATTAAACTGTATCTGCACAACTTCAATCTGTGGATATTCCTTTAATATTTCCTCAAGCACCTCCGCCTTATCATGAAATGAGATTCCAAAATGATGTATCTTTCCTTCCTTCTTTAACTCCAGCGCTGTTTCATATGCACGACATTTTTTAAAATGCTCAAATATATCCTTTGACTGTGAATGCATAAGATAAAAATCAAAATATTCAACACCACATGCCTCTAGCTGGCTCTCAAAAAATGGACGGATATCCTCCTGCTTATTGAAATAAGTCATAGTAAGCTTATCAGTAAGTATATATTCTTCTCTCTTATGTCTGCTTGTAAGACATTCCTTTAATGCAAGCTCACTCTTTCCCTCAAGATATCCGTGCGCTGTATCAAAATAATTGAAGCCCTGCTCTATAAATGTATCTACCATCTTTTTTGTCTGTTCGATATCAACAGCTTTACCATTCTCTACCATCGGCAGCCTCATACAGCCGAAACCAAAATTCTTCTTTACTTCATCAAAATACATATTCGTATACCTCCCAAGTTCATCTTAAAAGTATTATACCTTTTTATTTACACTTACTAAAGGGGATACGACAAATATTACATATTATTTTTCCTTTATTTTTTATTATTTAACAATTATATATTTTTCTTATTTCTCATTAAAGATGTAGAATTGACTATGACAAATACTGAACCCGCATTGTGTACAAGTGCACCTATAACTGGATTAAGAATTCCTGTCATTGCTAATATTATGGCTGCTAAATTCAATATCATTGAAAATGAAAGATTAAATGCTGTTCATTAATGTCTATAAATTTATCAAGTGTTTTATTGATGCCATTGGTAATATTAGTAACCGTATTAAGCTTCTGCTTTTGTATCTGTCCAATCAATTCAATTTTATCATCAATAGTATTTACTTTCGACCACACATCATCTATACTTGCAGCTTTACTATTTTGTTTAACAATCTCAAATATTTCATTAATCTTTGAATATGTCCTATCATAATCCTGTTGTTGCAGCGAACTCTGTATATTATATGCTTTAAACTGCCCTTCAAGATTATTAATAAGTTTCTCCTGATTAGCCAGCTTTTCATTGCTCTGCTCTACGGCGGCTATTAAATCACATATAACTTCTTTTAACTCATTGGAATTGTCTGTTACCGCTGTTTCTCCATTATGCATATTAGACAAAGCATTAGTTGCTCTCATAAGTGAACTAAAAAGTTCATCCTTAACAGATGTCTGATTTTGATTAACAGATGGTGTTACATATAAAAAATGTGGTGTATTTGATATAATCGATTTTCCATGCAAAAATCTGTTTAAATCAGCAAAGGCACAGTAGAAGTACCACATCACTCCTTTTAAAACTTCCACATTATTACAATTATATGATGTACAATTCTGCTGTATATACAATAATTTACCATATATATCTGTATTTCATTGATATACGTTTACTATTTATTTCATATTGTATCATATTCTTTAATATTGTGCCATTATTATATCCATGAATAAGAACCATAATAAAATTAAAATAATGTCTTCTTCCACCAACAATAATACTTGTATTCATTGTAATTATATTATCAAATTTCATATGTACCTCCAATCAAAACAAACATTTGTCACACATTAAATGTAGCAAATATCTGTTCATGAAAGGTCAAATCAAATTTGACTTCTATATAATAAAAACTTTGAATTTTCCTGACACCTAATCCAGATTTTTCTGTAATGTACCGATCAATTCCTCAATAACTATTGGTTTGGTTAAGAATCCATCCATACCGCATTCAAGCGCTTTCTTTCTGTCCTCATCAAATGCATTTGCGGTCATGGCAAGAATGGTGATTCCAGCCAGTTCCGGATCATTCAGCGCTCGGATCTGTTTGGTAGCCTCATATCCATTCATTACCGGCATCTGCACGTCCATCAGCACCAGATCATAATTACCTGGCTTAGAATTCTTAACTTTCTCCACTGCCTCTGCTCCATTTTCGGCTGTATCAACCATGCATCCATATTCATTAAGGATCTCCACTGTGATTTCTCTGTTAAGTTCATTATCTTCCACAAGCAATATACATTTGTCTCTGAAATCTGAACCTGCTGCCGAAAGGGGTGTATCCTCTGTCTCTGCCTGCATCTGGCCAATAGCAGTCATCAAGGTATCTCTGATATCTGACATAAACAATGGTTTTGCACAGAAAGCAGTTACACCGGCTGCCCTGGCTTCCACTTCGATATCTGACCAGTCATAAGCAGTCAGGATAATAATAGGTGTATCATCACCAAGACTGCGAATCTGGCGGGTAACTTCAATGCCATTCATATCTGGCAGACGCCAGTCGATGATATAAGCGTGGAACGCATCTCCCAGTTCCATAGACTGTCGTGCACGAAGAACCGCTTCCTTGCCGGAAAGTGTCCATTCTGAACGCATTCCAATCCTCACAAGCATTTTTGTCACACTATCGCAGGTATTGAAATCATCATCTACAACCAGTGCCTTAAGTCCTTCCAGTTCTGCAATCTTTTCTGTATGATGCTGCTTAAACTGAATACGAAATGGCAGACGGACAATAAATTCAGTACCTTTGCCCTGTTCTGTCTGAACCTCAATGGTTCCACCCATCATATCCACAATATTCTTGGTAATGGCCATGCCAAGTCCTGTACCCTGAGTCCTGCTGACTGTGGAAGTACGCTCTCTCTCAAAAGGAGAAAAAATCTTCTTTACAAATTCCTGACTCATGCCGATTCCGTTATCCTTTACACGGATCTCGTACAGTCCACTGTCCTTTAGCGTCCCTGGGAACTGCTTCAACCGTACAGAAACAGTTCCTCCTGCAGGAGTAAACTTAACTGCATTGGACAAAAGATTTAAAAGTACCTGATTCAGTCGTGTCTTATCACAATAAACATCCTCATTTGTCACATCCATTGCATCCATATAAAGATCCAGCTGCTTTGCATAAATCTGCCCACTGATGATGGTCTTCAGATCATGAAGTACATCCGATAAACTGACCTCTGTTTCTTCCAGATGGATTTTTCCACTCTCGATACGGCTCATATCCAATATATCATTAATCAATGAGAGCAGATGGTTGCTGGATGAAAGGATCTTACCCAGATAATCCCGGACTCTTTTCTGATCATCAATATTACTTACTGCCAGTGTGGTAAAACCGATAATAGCATTCATTGGTGTTCTGATATCATGCGACATATTGGAAAGGAAAGTACTCTTCGCCCGGTTTGCTGTCTCTGCAGCATGCACAGCCTCAGAAAGTGCCTGATTCATTTTCCAGTCAGCAGTACGATCCGACATAACCAGGATATATTTCTTTTTCCCGTTTACTTCACTGCACATTGCAATATTATGGAACCAGCGTTTTTCCCCTGTCTTCAGATGAACATATTCAAAGTCTCCTTCTCTTTGTTCATGGACCTTGATTTCCTCCAGATAATTTTTCTCTGGAGCTCCCTGTTCTGCCATATGCAGTTTTCCTATAATCCTGATATCTTTACGAATCTGTTCTACCGTTATTCCCAGCAGTTTTTCCACATTCGGACTAACGTAATCTGCATGGTATGTTTTTGCATCCAGCATCAGGAAAACGTCATCCACATTCATTGAAAGCTTTTGAAACAGCTCATCCCGGTACATAATCTCCGTATCTTTTTTCTTTAAGTTTATCCTGCTTTTTTGAATAACAAGACTTATAAAGAATGCGGCAATACAGAACACAACCGCACTGACAAGAAGTATCGTACTACGCTGCAGACTGTTCATACTATCATTGACGATATCCGCCTGTACAAGTCCTAAGAACATCCAGTCCTGTATATCCGATTTTTCATAGACCAGATAGTAGCTCCTTCCGTCCAGATTTAGCAGCCTCGCATCGGTACGTCCTTCTTTAAACTTCTCCGAAAGCTCATTGATCTCTTTTTCAGACATATCAGAATGCTCTCTTAAAACACCGAAGAAATTATACACATTCCCCCATGATGCAGAGGAATGATCAACCACAACACGACCATCCGGATGAACAACAAAACTCTGGGCATTTCCATCAAAAACAGAGATATCCAGTACATTTACAATATCAGAGTTTTCATAGGCAATGGCAATCGCATCATATTCAAATCCCTGATAAATTCCATGAACCTTAGGAGTGGCAAAAACAAGCAGCTGGGATTTTCCGGGAACTGCTGCATTTGCAATAACATCATTTCCCTTCCGAATCTCCTCTTCAATATTTTCCTGTAATCCAAGATACCCGGTATTACCTGTTACAACCTTATAGTTCCCTTCAGCTGACAGAAAATAAAATTCTACAAAGCCTGCATCTTCCCGCGCTTTCTTTATATAATCACGAATTTCTTCTTCACTGGAGGTACTCTGCAGATTCTCACCCCACATATGAAGATAAGTCAGATTCCTATCTGTCAGTTCTCTTAACATGTTATCAGACTGATGAAAAACTTCCGTCAGATGAGAAACGCTTTCCTCATAAATGGTTTTCGATACAAATCCAAAATATTGGGAAACCAGCAAAACAATACACGCCAAAACAGCTATAAAGGCCGCTATACTAAATCTTTTTCTCATAACAGGTCTCTTTCTGTCTTTATTATGATTCTTAATATTCATACTTCTCACCTCAGAGTCATGTAGTCTTCCGGCTCTGCAAGAACAGCATCACCATCTGAAACATATCCCGTCCAGGTATCTTCCACAGTGCTATCTCCTTCCTCAAACACAACATTCGCATCTGCTGGATAAGCTTTCATGTG
>OGEZ01001124.1_pt1 | contig 15324 bp, 10 predicted proteins | sample 1570831 | NCBI WGS metagenome assembly OGEZ01 (sample SAMEA2582059, study PRJEB24529) | metagenome | biome: Human gut stool | place: China | collected 2011
CCTGCCAGTTGGCGGGGTACTTGCCGTGGATGTTGCCGATGCCGGCGGCCAGGAAGTCGATGCCCAGGGCAGCGATCTTGGCGCACTCAGCGGGATCAGCGACTTCGCCCATACCGATGACGCCGTCTTCCTCGCCGCCGATGGAACCGACCTCAGCCTCGATGGACAGGCCGTGGTCATGGGCCAGGGCAACCAGCTCGGTGGTCTTGGCAACGTTCTCATCGATGTCGTAGTGGCTGCCATCAAACATGATGGAAGTGAAGCCGGCGGCAACGCAGGCCTTAGCGCCCTCGTAGGTGCCATGGTCCAGGTGCAGGGCAACGGGAACGGTGATGCCCAGGCTCTCGTCCATGGCCTTGACCATGGCGGCAACGGTCTTGAAACCGGTCATATATTTGCCGGCACCCTCAGAAACACCGAGGATGACGGGGGAGTTCATCTCCTGTGCAGTGAGCAGAATGCTCTTGGTCCATTCCAGGTTGTTAATGTTGAACTGACCGACGGCATAGTGGCCATCGCGTGCTTTCAGCAGCATATTGGTAGCATTTACCAGCATATCACATACCTCCACATGATTGTTAAGCGGTGGCGCTGGCGTTCAGCCCACCGATAAGCCTATTATAACCCGACTTTGACAAAAAATCAACAGCTAAATTTCAGAACCTTCATGCACTTTTGGCGCACTGTACCAAAGATTGCCAGCCTTTGCAAAAATTTGGCAGTTTTGTCAGCTTAACGGGGGAATTGGAGGCAAGAAATCAGCTTTTTTCCCATCTTGACAAAAGGGTTTATCCAACCTGTTATGTGGATAACTTTTCCACCCCTTGTGGAAAACGCACCCCCGTTTTTGTGGAAAACTTGGCTGCTATGCTGGTTTTCCACCTTTTCAACAGAGTTTTCAACAAGGGGAAAGTGGGTTTTCCACTACGGTTTGTATAAACAACGCTTTATCGCGCACCCGCCAGAGGGTCTTTGTACTTTTGGCGCATTGCTGCGGCAGCAGTTGTAAAAAAGCAGTACAGACCCGCTAAAAAGCGCAAAATAAAGGTGACAAAAGGCCGCGGGGTGTGCTATACTGTTATCTGTATAGCCAGCCTTTTCACCGCTGGTGCATTTTTCGACAATTACCGGGGCAATGCCCCGCAGGAGGTACCCTATGGAAAAGATTGCCCGCGAGCAGGCTGAACCGCGCACCGACACGCTGGTATGGGGCAAAAATGCCGTGACCGAGCTGCTGAAAAGCGGCGGCGCGGTGGATACTGTCTATCTGGCAGACTCGCTGCCGCAGCCGGTTGCCGGCTATTACACCGCCCTGGCCAAGCAGACCGGCGCGGTGGTCAAACGGGTACCCGGCCATAAGCTGCAAAAGATCTGCGGTACCGACGACCACCAGGGCGTGGCCGCCCGCGCCGCCGAGGTGCAGTATGCCTCGCTGGAGGATCTGTTTGCCGCTGCTGAGGCCAAAAGCGAAGCACCGTTCCTGGTGCTGTGCGATGGGGTAGAAGACCCCCACAACCTGGGTGCCATCATCCGCTCGGCTTACCTGTGCGGCGCCCACGGCGTGGTCATTCCCAAGCGCGGCGGCGTCGGCGTGACCGGCACTGTGATGAAATCCAGCGCCGGGGCAGCGGCCCGCCTGCCAGTGGCTCGCGTGTCCAACCTGGCGCAGGCCATCCGCACTATTAAGGAACATAACATCTTCGTCTACTGCGCTGACCTGGGCGGTGCACCGCTGGCCAGGACCGACCTGTCCGGCCCGGTGGCCCTGGTGCTGGGCAGCGAGGGCGGCGGTCCTTCCGCCCTGACCCGCAAGCTTTGCGACGCCGCCGTCACGCTGGAGATGGCCCCCGGCCAGTCCACCGGCGTGGACAGCTACAACGTCAGCGTGGCTGCCGGCATCCTGTGCTACGACGTACTGCGCCGCCGCACCGCCAAGAAGTAATTTGTATCTCTACCTTATAAAGGGAGCATAAAAATGCCAAGCAAACGTACCAATGATTCGGTAGACCGCATCCTGGCGGATTTGAACCAGCGCCAGGCGGCGGACGGCGTACGCGCCAGCGTCACCGATCATCAGGTCGATGAAATTTTGCGCAGCGTGGGTATTTCCACCACGCCGCTGCAGAACACGCCGACCCAGGACAGCCAGATCGCTTTTTCCGATTTCAGCGGTCCTGACGATTTTGATGAAATTATGCGCAGTGCCGGGGCAACTTCTGCACCTGCCTCCATGCCCGCACCGGCACCCCGCCGCACAACGGAAACGCCCCGTGCGGCAGCCCCCCAGCGGCCGGTGCAATCTGTCCCGGATGCCCAGCCGGCTGCCGCCCCTTCGGCCCCAGTGCGTCCGGCCCAGCCCGTGCAGCCTGTGCAAAATGTGCAGCCTGCCCGGCCGGTGCAGCAATCCGCCCCCACCGAGGGCAGCACCCAGGACACCACCCGCACCGGCATCATCAAGGACTTTCTGCGCAAGATGGCCCCGGAGGGGGATGTTTCCAACACCACCGCGCTGAACGAAGGCAAGGCAGATTTCCAGCGCTTCTTCGCCGATTCCGTCGCCGTCGTGCCAGATGAAAAGGGCCGTTTCTACGACACCGGCAAGAAAAAGCGCTGGCCTTTCGGCCTGAAACCCGCCGACGACACCGACCATTTCGAGCCGATCAACGTCTCGCTGGGCGGCGGCCACACCGATGCCCCCGCGCAAAGTTCCTACCAGACCGAGGATGAATATTTCCCGGATGAAGCCGAGGCCGAGCAGGCCACGCCGCCGAAGCCTGCCCGCAAGCACGGCTTCTTGAACAGCCTGTTTGGCGGTGGCAGCAGCGCCGATACCGACGCCACCGACGAGCTGATGATCCCCGAGGAGCGGCAGGACGAGCCGACGATGGCTCCGCTGCGCCCGGCCATCCAGCCGGAGCCGGAGACCAGCACCAACGTCTGGCGCAGCAAATACACCCAGCCCCAAAGCGAATCTTCCGGCAGCACGCTGGTCGGTGCTACCCTGACAGGCGACACACTGCAAATGCTGCGAGGCGTCGTCAACGAGCAAAAAAACAGCCGCACCCCTGCCCGCGACCCGGGCGCTACCAGCACGATCTACCGTAAAAAGCGCAGCACCGTGGAATTCACCCCCGGTCAAAAGCGCAGCACGCCGCCCCCGGCTCAGCCCACGCCGCTGCAGGGACCGGTAGGCGAGCCGCTGGACCTGCCCGGCCTGGAGAGCGCCCAGGCCATCCAGCCCGGCCAGACCACCACCGGCTTTACGATGCAGCTCGGTTCAGTCGCGCCAACGCCGTCGGACAGCACCCAGCAGTTCATGAGCGCCTACAACGCCGTGCGTCCCCATACGGCCCAGCCGCAGCCTGCCCAACCCGCAGCGCCGCAGCCCGCGCCCCAGGTCGATACCGTACCGCAGCCCGATACGGCTGCCCCGGCTTCTGCTGTGGACGAGCCGACCCTGATGGCTGACAGCTATCACCACACCCGCGATGCCGTGGACGATCTGGTGGATACCCTGACCGGGCGCATCCGCTTAACGCCGGTCACGCCCGATGCCGCCGCCCAGCCTGCCCAGACGCAGCCGTTCCGGCAGGCCCCGCAGGCACAGCCCGCCCATACCGGCTTCACGCAGGATCTGGGCAGCTACGCAGTTCCTGCCGCACCGGCCCACACCGGCTTTACCCAAAACCTGGGCCAGGCTCCCGCCGAGCCTGCCACCGGCTCCTTTGTGGATAACATCGCCAACGCCATCAACACCGGCGCGATCTCCGACGAGACCACCCGCTACGACGAGATGGCCGCCCGGCTCACCTCCAATCTGGAGGAGGAAGCAGGGGAGAGCACCGCTCACACCGGCCTGCTGGACAAGTTCCGCCTGGGCGGGTTCCATCTGGGCGGCAAGGCCGACGATGAATCGGCGGATTCCGCTGCCCAGCCCTTTGACACTGCCGAGATCCCCGTGTCCCGACGCCGCGATTTCGAGAGTGCCGAGGACGCCCCCGCCGTGCGCAAGGAGCTGGACGAGAACCTGCTGCATCTGACTACCGCCTGCATCGTAAGCGGCGCGGCGGCTCTGGTGCTGCTGGTGCTGGCGTTCATTGCCGCCGCCCTGCCCGCCATGCCCGGCGTTCTGGCCGGGGAAACCGTCTACCCGGCCGTAGCCCTGGTGCTGCTGGCCGCGGCCGCCGGTATCAACTGGAAAACACTGCTGAACGGTTTGCAGGGTCTGGCCAAAAAGCCGACCCCCGACAGCCTGACCGCTTTGGCCGTAGTGGGTGCGCTGCTGCAGGCGCTCATCGTGCTGGTCACAAAAGGCTACACGAACGAGGTCACCCTGCTGGCCGGGCCTGCCGCGCTGGTGCTCTGCGTCAACACCGTAGGCAAGCGGATGAACGCCGCCACCGTGCGGGATAACTTCCAGCTCGTCAGCAAAAATGTAGACCACGCCGTAGCCTACCGGCTGAAAGACGCCGGCGCGCTGCGGGCGGCCTCTCAGGGGTTGGCCCAACCGCACCCGTCGGTGCTGGTCAGCCGCCCGACGCAGATCTTCCGTGGTTTCCTGGCCAGCAGCGCCGCTGCCGGTACCAGCGATAAAAACCAGCAGCAGTTTGCCTGGGCCGCAGGCGGCTGCGCGCTGCTGGGCTTTCTGATCACTGTCATCCGCACCCACAACCTGACCAGCGCTGTCACCATTTTGGCCAGCATTTTGTGCTTGGCCGCGCCGCTGGCGGGCACGCTGTTGGCCGCCCTGCCTGCACGCCTGATGCAGCGCAGCGCCGCCCAGGTGGGCGCGGTCGTGCCGGGCTGGCGTGACATCCGCCAGCTGGGCCGCATCAACGTCATCCAGGTCACCGCGCGGGATCTCTTCCCCCAGGGGTGCGTCACACTGGCGGGCATCAAGCCCATCAAAAACGCCCCCATCGACCTGGCCATCGTCTATGCCGCCTCCATCATGGCTGAGGCCTGCCCCACGCTGCGGGATGTCTTCTTGAATATGCTGGGCGACCGCAGCATGATTGCCAAGGTGGATGACCGCGAGGCCGTCTACGGCAAGGGCTACATCGGCTGGGTCAACAAGCGCCGCGTGCTGGTAGGCAACCGCAGCCTGATGCAGGATTACGGCGTCAAGCTGCCCAGCTTGGAGTACGAGCAGCACCATACCGTCAACCAGCGCCGCATGATCTACCTGGCCGTCTCCGGCAAACTGTTTGCCATGTTCCAGGTGGCCTACCAGCGTGACCCGGACACTGCCGCCGTGCTGGACAGCCTGCGCCATTCCGGCCTGTCGCTGATCGTCGACTGCGACGATTTCAACTGCGATACCGCCCTGCTGGAGGCTGCCTACAGCCTGCCCGCCGGGGCCGTGAAGGTGCTGAACACCGCCGAGCATGAGCTGATGAACCCGGCCACCGCCTGGCTGCCGGAAAGCGACGGCAATATGCTGCATCTGGGCAGCTTTGCCAGCTTTGTGGGCGGCCTGGAAGCGGCCGCCGGTGCTGCCGAGGGCGAGCGCAAGTCCGCCGTCGTCGTCACTGCCTCGGTGCTTATCAGCTGCGTTTTGGGCGTACTGCTGACCCTGACCGGCGGCCTGGCCACCCTGCCGCTGCCCGCACTGGTATTGTACCAGGCCGCGTGGTGCGTGCTGGCTATGATCTTCCCGCTGTTCCAGCGGTATTAAATTTCCGTATTGTTGTAGAGAGGGGTTACGCCTGTGTACCGTGCCAAAGAAAAGCAGATGTCGATTTATGACTATCTGCCGCCGTACCATGGAGAACTGCGCGATAAAAACCGCTGGGTCCGCCTGGCCGAAGCCATCGATTGGGACCGTTTTGAGCAGGGCTATAGTGAACTGTTTGCCCCCAGCGGCAAAGCGGCCATCTCGGCCCGCATCGCGCTGGGCTGCCGTGTTATCCAGCTGCATTACGAGGTCTCGGACCGCGAAGTGGTGCAGCTGGTGCGGGAAAGCCCCTACCTGCAGTATTTTTTGGGCATGGAAACTTTCAGCGATGAGATGCCGTTTTCTGCCCGCACGGTAGCGAGGTTCCGCGCCCGTATCCCCGATAAAGTGGTGCGCCCGGCCGTAAGGCTGCTGCGCAGCTTTGTATAAAGCTGTAGTTTGCACAAACAATACTACGGCACCGCAAATCCCATAAAAAGTATATAGTGAGGTCTGAATGGAAATTTTTCTTGATGCACTGTTGGATGCGCTGATCGACGGCGTAAAAATGCTGCCCTTTTTGTATCTGGCGTATCTGCTGATCGAATGGCTGGAGCGCCACCACGGCGAGAACATTGAAAACGCCCTCGCCGGCGGCGGTCGCTGGGGCTTTTTGCCCGGCGCACTGCTGGGCTGTGTGCCCCAGTGTGGTTTCAGCGCAGTCGCATCCAACTTTTACGCCAGCCGGGTCATCACCCCCGGCACACTGTTGGCCGTATTTATCGCCACCAGCGACGAGGCCATTCCGCTGCTGGCCGCCGAGCCGAGCCAGTGGACCACCCTGGTCTTTCTGATCGTCTGCAAGATCATTTTTGCCATCGTAGGCGGCGTGCTGCTGGACTTCCCGCTGCGCAAGGTGCTGCCCCACTCGCTGTACGGCGGGTACGAGGGCCACGCCGATGAGGTGGACTGCCACGAGGAGCACGAGGAGACCAGCAGCATCTTCCTGGCCGCTCTGCGCCACACGCTGGAAATTTTCGTGTTCATTCTGCTCTTCAGCTTCCTGATCGGGCTTATTTTTGAGTCCGTGGGCGAGGACGCCATCACCGGTATCTTAGGCGGCATGGGCATCTTCCAGCCGATGCTGACCGCGCTGGTCGGCCTTGTGCCCAACTGCGCCGCCAGTGTGCTGCTGGCCCAGTTGTATATGGAGGGGGCCATCACCTTTGGCAGCCTGTTTGCCGGGCTGACCGCCGGCGCAGGCGTGGGCCTGGCCGTGTTGTGGCGTGTGAACCCCAGCTGGAAGCAAAACTTGTTTATGACCGGGCTGCTGTGGGCCGTTGGCGCCGCGGCAGGCATGGTGCTGCAACTGATTTTCTAAGGCCATACCGCACAATTCCCGCCCCGCGGGGCTGTGCGGTTTTATAGTAAAACCGTAAAAATTTCGGCAGGAGGTACTTATCCTATGCGGTACTCGATCGAAAATGATACCCTGCGTCTGACCGTCGACACCCACGGTGCCGAGGCTGTCAGCGTCATCCACAAGCCCACCGGAGCCGAGCTGCTCTGGTCCGGCGATCCCTCCGTCTGGGGCCGCCACGCGCCCATTCTGTTCCCTTACACCGGCAAGCTGACCGGCGGCAAGATGATTGCCAAAGGCGTGGAATACGCCGGCGGCCAGCACGGCTTTGCCCGCGATGTGGAGCACGCCATGACCCGTCACACCGCCGACACGCTGGAGTTTGAGCTGCACGCCAACCCCGAAACGCTGCCCAAATGGCCCTACGCCTTTGTGCTGCGCTCCACTTTTGTGCTGGACGGCGAGACCATCCACCACACCCTGACTGTGGAGAACCCCGTGGAGGAGCAGCTGCGCTTTGGCATCGGCTATCACCCCGCCTTTGCGCTGCCCTTTGACGACCGCCATACCACCGAGGATTACGAGATCCGCTTTGACGGGCTGGAGTCCCCGCTGTGCGTCAGCGCCATTCCCAACGGCCTGCTGAATGGCCAGAGTTACTATCTGGCCCGCAACACCGAGACCATCCCCCTGACCGACGACCTGTTCGACAGTGACAGCCATTGCATGGTCAACCTGAAGACCGCCCATGTCTCCGTTGTGGAGAAGGACACCGGCCGCAGCGTGATTTGCAACGTGGAGGGCTACCCCTACGTGCTGATCTGGTCCGCCGCCAAAAAGCCGCTGCACTTTATCTGCATCGAGCCCTGGCACAGCCTGCCCGGCGAGGAGAACGGCCCCCTGGAGTGGGAGCAGCGCCCCTGCGCCGCCAGCCTGAAGAAGGGCGAAAGCTGGTCCACCACCCTTTCCACCACCTTTGTGCGCTAAGCGGGGGACCGTATGACAAAGACAAAGGCATTTTTGCAAAAACATCGCTGGAGTCTGACCGGCGCCCTGCTTGGGGCGCTGGTTTTTCTCGTACTATACGGCGTGCGGGTGCTGGATCCTGTCTGTGTGGACTGGATCTTGAACAATCCCAGCCCGGACCCGTCCCAGCATTATCTGGGCTGGGTGTTTTACCGCCGCAGCGGTTGGCACCTGCCGTATCTGGGCGCAAACTACAGTGCCATTTACCCCTACCGCACCAGCATTTTGTACACCGATTCCATCCCGCTGCTGGCCGTGGTCTGCAAGCTGCTGGGCGGGGTGCTGCCCGCGCGTTTCCAGTACTTAGGGCTGTGGGGGCTGTTCTGCTATGCCATGCAGGGTGGTCTGGCCCAGGCGCTCATTGCCCGCATCGGCGGCGTGCGCCCGCAGGATACCGCAAAAAACCGGGCCAGCGTACTGGGCGCCGGGGTGCTGGTGCTGTTCCCGGCGCTGAACATCCGCATGTTTGCCCACACGGCGCTGGCCGCCAACTGGCTGGTGCTGCTGGCCCTGTGGGTGTGGCTGTGTGCCGAGCAATCCGAAAATAGGCCGTCCACCGGAAAACTCTGCCTGTGGTGGGGTGTGTTGGGGCTGCTGTGTGCGGGCATCCATCTGTATTATCTGCCCATGGTGGGTATGGTGCTGGTGGCCACCTGTGTGCAGCGCGGGCTGGAAAAGCGCGGCCCCGCCGCCGTTGTGCTGCCCATCGTCAGCTTTTGCGCCGTGGCGCTGGCCGAACTGTTTGTGCTGGGAGCCTTTGCCGCCAACTTTGCGGGCTACTCCAACGGCTATTTGAGCGGTGCCGACCTGGCCAACCTGTTTGTGCCGGGTCTGGGTGCCAGCTGGGAACAGGAAGTGTACGCGGGCCTGGGCACCACCGCGGCCATCGTGCTGGCACTGGCCGGTTTGTTGGTACAACGCAAAAAAGCGGCAGAGTTCTTCCGCCGCCATACCCATATTGTGGTTGCCGCTGTTGTGCTGCTGGTGCTGGACGCCGTCGCCTCGATGGGCAACACCATCACCTTCGGGGGCCGCACGCTGTTTACCGTGCCCATCCCGCAGGTGCTGATGGATTTCTGGGCCATGTTCTCCAGCTGCGCCCGTCTGGCCTGGCTGGCCGGCATGCTGCTGGCCGTGGCGGCCTGCGGGCTGGTGCTGCGGTTCTGGAACGGTGCCGCGGCCGCTGTGCTGCTGGCTGTCTGCGCCGCCGCCCAGGGCTTTGGCCTGCGTACCGAGCTTACCAAGCGTTACACCACCTACCACGATGCCGCTTATTACGAGGACACCACCCAACTGACCGACCCGGCCTGGGAGCAGCTGGCTGCCAGCGGGCAGTTCAGCCGCCTGGCCTTTGCCAGCTTCGACTTTGAACACGACGACTTCTGGGACCTCGTTGCCTTTGCCGCCGACCACGGCTGGACCTCCAACAGCTTCTACATGGGCCACATGGACGGCAACCTGGCGGCGGTGACGCTGGCAGGGGAGATGAACACCCTCGCGCCGGACACGCTCTACGCCTTTATCGATGAGGACGAGCTGGCCCGCAGCGACTACGCGCTGCACTATTACCGGCTGGACGGCATCCTGCTGGGCAGCGTGGAGCCGATCCATGGCCTGACCGAGGAGCCTGCTGTTGACATCCCCGCCCACACGATGGCGCTGCAAAAATCCAGCGTCATCAACGGCACGGCGGACGCCGACACCGTGACCCTGAACGAGGGCGGCGAACTGCTGACCGAAGCCTGGATGCTCTTCCCCGGCAGCTACCGCGTCACCCTGACGGGCAGTGGGTTCGACCATAGTTATATCTATGCCCGCCACGGGCTTATCAACCAGGAGACCTACAAGATGGAGGTCAACTTTACCGGCATTGCCCCGGATGAGATGGTGTTTGAGTTTTCCACCGGCGAGCCGCTCTACTACTGGCGCACCGCCGTCCACGCGCTGGACGATACGCCCATCGCCGTTACGGTTATCAAGGTAGAAAAGATTGGCTAATCGTCTGTTTTATCGCCGCCCTGCCGATAAGCGGTGGGGGACGCCCCATACTGCCGGGTGAACGCCCGCGTAAAGTAGGATGCATTGCTGAACCCGCACCGTGCGGCGATCTCCAGCACGGTGTACCGGCTGCCCCGCAGCAGGGTAGCGGCCTTTTCCAGCCGAAAGTGGATGAGGTACTGCGCAAAGCTGGTGCCGGTCAGGTCGTGGAACCGCTTCATAAAGTGGCTGCTGCTGTAGCCGCACTGGGCGCTGATGGCCGCCACCGTGATTTTCTCCGCATAGTGACGGTCCACGTACTGCACGGTCTGGCGCAGAAGGCGGGTGTCCCGGTGCTCGGCCCCGGCCGGGTTCCGTGCGGGCGTGGCAGCTTTGCACAGCGCATCCATCACGCCGTACAGGCAGGCTTTTATGCGCAGTGCCGTGTTTTCTTTGCGGTTTTCAATCAGCATTTTTACGTTTACAGGCAGCTCCCTGCCCAGGGGGCTGTCTTTTTGTATATGGGCAGGCACTTCCATGCGGCCGTCCGCCAGCGGGGCCAAAAAGCGGCGGTAGGTCTCGCTGTCCGGCGGCTCCAGCAGCGAGAAGCGGAACAGGATGTTGTAATAGCGGAACGTCCCGGCCCCCGCCGCCGCGATGGCGTGGATCTGCCCGGGCAAAATCACTGCCACATCGCCGGTGTGCAGGGTAACCGTTGCCCGGTCAATGGTGATGCTGCCGCTGCCGGTTTCGCAGTAAATCAGCTCCATTTCCTCGTGGTAGTGCAGGGGATAGGCCGGGATAAACGTGGGGATGATACCGCAGTAGACGGCAAAAGGAAAGGCTTCGCTGCCGTGGACTTTTACCTCCTGCCCATCGGGCAGAATGGCAGGGTTTGGGGGCAGATAGGACATAGGTGGCACCTCGTTTGCAAAAACATAGGATTTTGTTATAAGTATAAGACTTTTATGGATGAAATGCAAGGAAAATCATAGTATAATGACAGCGTAGTAATTCGTAAGAGGTGTCTGTATGGGTTTTCGTTCTTCTTCTGTTTCCGGGGGCGGGATTACCGGCTTTTTTGGCGACCGCGCCTTTGCCCGCAGCCTGATGCACATTGCTTTGCCGGTCACGCTGCAAAGCATGCTGCGGGCCTCCTTCAGCATCATTGACCAGGTCATGATCGGCCAGCTGGGCAGCGCCAGCATTTCGGGCATCGGGCTGGGCGGCAAGTTTGCATCTATTCATAATGTGGTGCTCAGCGCCGTCACAGCAGCGGGGGCCATCCTCATTTCCCAATATCTGGGGCAGGGCAGCCATAAAAACGCGGCCCGCAGCTACAGCGTCAACCTGCTGGTGTCGCTGGCCATTGCAGCGGTGTTTACGCTGGTCTCCACCCGGTTTGCCGAGCCGATTCTGGGCCTCTACACCCAGGACGATGCCACCCGCGCGCTGGGGCAGACGTATTTGCAGACCTACGCCTGGTCGTTCTTCCCGGCGGCGCTGTCCGGCATGGCGGAGACGCTGCTCTGCTGCATGGAGGCCGCCGTCTTCCCGCTCATTGCCAGCATGACCTCGCTGTGCATCAACACGGGGCTGAACTACCTGCTTATCTTCGGCCACGGCGGGCTGCCCGCACTGGGGGTGCAGGGCGCGGCAGTAGCCAGCGTGGCTGCGCAGGTGGTTTCCTGCTTACTTGTCTACCTGTTTTTGGCCGTGCGGCTGCGGAAAAAGCAGTGGCGGCTGCGGTTCACGCTGGGCTTCACCCGGCCGGAACTGCTTACCTACGCCAAAATTCTGCTGCCACTGCTGGCCAGTGAATTTTTGTGGAGCCTGGGCGAGAACGTCTACTCCGCCATCTACGGCAACATCGGCACCCAGGCCTGCGCCGCTATGACGATGACCACGCCCATCCAATGCCTGATGGTGGGCGCACTGTCGGGTCTGTCCAAGGCGGCAGCCATCCTTATTGGCAAGTCGCTGGGCACGCAGGAGTACGACCGCGCCTACCGCGACGCCCAGCGGTTGATGCGCTGCGGGCTGGCGGCCTCGCTGGTGTTGTCGGCGCTGCTGTTGGTGTTCGGGCGGCTGTACACCACGATTTACCGTGTCGAGCCGGAGGTGCGAGCCACGGCCTACTTATTGCTGGTAGTGTTCGCCGTCATCTCGCCGGTCAAGGTGCAGAACATGATCCTGGGCGGCGGCATTTTAAAAAGCGGCGGCAAGACCAACTACACCCTGGCCATCGACCTCATTGGTACCTGGGGCTTCGGTGTGCCGCTGGGGTTCCTGGCGGCCTTTGTGCTGAAACTGCCCGTCGCGCCGGTGTACTTTTTGCTCTCGCTGGAAGAATGTGTCCGCCTGGCGCTCTCGCTGCGGCTGTTCAAAAAGCGCAGCTGGATGCAGCAGTTGTAACGGAGGTGCAGCATGGATACATTACAGGTAAACGGGCAACCCTATACGGTAACGCGGCTGCAGGAGCATGGGCAAAACTAAAGGCAAACTTTTTGCATAAATTTTAAAAATAGCCCCTTGCAAAATGGCGGTGTTTGCGCTATGATGTACGTATTCCGTTGAAACACAGATGTTTTCCCGGAAAATGCCGTGCCGTAAGGCGATTGAGAGGATCATACGATGTCTTTACTGAAAAAGCTGGTTGGACTGACGATTGGCGCTGCCGCTGTGGGCGCCGCGGCTTACTTTTTGAACCGTAACGAGCATACCGAGGAGTACGAGCATATTTGGGGCCCGGAGGATGAAGCAGACGCCGAGGATGGCACTGCCGAGACCGCCGAGCCCGCTGACGATGCGTCTGCCGAGGCCGAAGAAGCCCCCGCTGCACCTGAAGAAACCGCTGCCGCTCCCGTAGAAGAAGCTCCCGAAGCGGAGGCCACCCCTGTGCAGGCCCCCGCTGGAGATGACACCCCCAACGCCAACCCCGTTGAGCTGGGTGCCGTGGAAGTCCCCAAGACCGAGGACGGCAAGCTGGACGTTACCAAGATTGCCGACCCGGCTGATTTTGGTGATTGGGACGAACAGGGCTGCAAGGGCTGATAAGAAACCGCAAGGCGCATCTTTGGTTGCAAAGGTGCGCCTTTTTGCTATTTTATTGCCGTTTTCGCCAAGCAGCCGCACCCAAATTTGTATAGATTTCTTGTTTAACGCTTTACATCTTTACTGTGCTAAAGTATAATGCTGTTATGGAAAAGAGAGGTAGGAGACGTATTATGGAGCTGACTTTACAAAATTTCACCCCCGCCGAGCAGGCTACCTTCCGCCTGCGTGCCCTGTACGAGCAGGGCGGCTATCGCAAATACCGCGCCTCCCGGTTTGAGGAGTACGCCCTGTATCAGGAGTACCAGCGCTTTCTGCCGGACCCGCAGGTCATCACCTTTACCGACCTGGACGGCAAACTGCGGGCCATCAAGCCGGACGTGACGCTGTCCATCGCCAAGACAGCCCAGCCTGCCCCCGGCGAGTGCAAACGCTTTTATTATAATGAGGAAGTCTGCCGTGCCAGCCGCGAGAGCCACACCTTCCAGACCATCCACCAGATGGGCCTGGAGTGCATGGGCGAGGTGGACGAAGCCGCCCAGGCCGAGGTGCTGCGCCTGGCACTGGCCAGCCTGGCCGCGCTGGATGTTCCCACCGTACTGGAAGTCAGCCACATGGGCTTTGTGACCGGCCTGCTGGATGTGTTGGATGTGCCTGCCACGGCCCACGCCCGGCTGGTGGAACTGCTGTGCGCCAAAAACGAACACGAGCTGCGCAAGGCTGCGTTGCAGGCCGGTGCTGATGAAGCCGGAGCCGATGCCCTTTGCGGTTTGCTTACCCTGCACGGGCCGTTCGGGGCCACCCTTACCGCCGCCAAGGCAGCCGCCATCAGCCCCTCGCAGAAAGCCGCACTGGCCGAACTGCTGGCCCTGCAAAACGCCCTGGGCGAAGCTGGCCGCGGCCTGCAGCTGGACCTGAGCATGGCCGATGAAGCCGAGTATTACAACGGCATCGTTTTTACCGGCTACGCGGCGGGCATCCCCCGCGCGGTGCTCAAAGGCGGCCAGTACGACTACCTGATGCAGCGCTTTACCCCCGGCGCTAAGGCCATCGGCTTTGCGATGTACTTAGACGAGCTGGAACGTCTGGCCGCACCGCTGCCGCCAGTACAGCAGCAGGGCGGGGAAAAGACCTGGCTGAACATTGCCCTGCCCAAGGGGCGCCTGGGCGACAAAGCCTACGCTCTGCTGGCCGGGGCAGGTTACAGCGCCAACGAGGACTACAACGACACCCGCAAACTGGTGGTGGAGAACCCCGAAGCCGGGGTGCGGTACTTCCTGGTCAAACCCAGCGACGTAGCCATCTACGTCGAACATGGCGCGGCCGACATCGGCATCGTGGGCAAGGATATTTTGACCGAGTCCGGCGCGGACGTCTACGAGCTGCTGGACACCGGCATGGGCAAGTGCCGCATGTGCGTGGCCGGCCCCAGGAATTTTGTGGATGATGAGAGCCGCGCACTGCGGGTAGCGACCAAGTTCGTCAACATTGCCCGCGACCACTACGAGCGCCGGGGCCGCGATATCGACATTGTCAAGCTCAACGGCTCCATCGAGCTTGCGCCGATTTTAGGGCTCTCCGACGTCATCGTCGATATTGTCGAGACGGGCACCACCTTAAAGGAAAACGACCTGACCGTGATTGAAGAATTCATGCCTATCTCGGCCCGGTTTATCGCCAACAAAGCCAGCTACAAGTTCAAATACGCCCAGCTTACTGAGCTGCTGACCAAAATGAAGGAGGCCCTTGCACAATGATCCGCCTGTATGATTTTGATGAAGTAAAGCCCGAAGAAATTTTGAACCGTGACATCCGCGCCGAAGCCGACGTGGAGGCCACCGTAGACGCCATCATTGCCGATGTGCGCGCCCGCGGCGATGCCGCCCTGCTGGATTACGCCGCCAAGTTTGACCACGCCCAGCTAACCAGCGTACAGGTCACCCAGGCCGAAATCGACGAGGCCTTTTCCGAACTGGAAGCCAGCGACCCGGAATTTATTACCACACTGAAAATGGCCGCTTCCAACATCCGCCACTTCCACGAGCAGCAGCTGCACAAAAACTTTGTGCTGAACGACCGCCCCGGCATGGTGCTGGGCCAGAAGTACACCCCCATCCAGCGCGCGGGCGTTTACGTGCCCGGCGGCACGGCAGCCTACCCCTCTACCGTGCTGATGGACGTCATCCCCGCCAAGGTCGCGGGCGTGCAGCAGATCGTCATGACCACCCCCGCCGGCAAGGACGGCAAGGTC
>OGEZ01001127.1_pt1 | contig 15258 bp, 15 predicted proteins | sample 1570831 | NCBI WGS metagenome assembly OGEZ01 (sample SAMEA2582059, study PRJEB24529) | metagenome | biome: Human gut stool | place: China | collected 2011
ACTCCCTGTTTCCGCCGCTGGCGGCGGTCGTCGTTGTTGCCCCTGGTAGGGGAGCCTCTGGCGGAGCGGAAAAGTTTCCTATGGAAGACGAAGCGCTGCGGAATGCCAAGGCCTCTCCTACCAGGAGAGGTGGCACGCCGTCAGGCGTGACGGAGAGGTTGTACAAAGGGAAGCCTGCCCATAACCAAAAAAGCCCCCGGCACGATGCGGAACGTGCCGGGGGCTTTTCGTACAAAGCGGAGGGATGCGGAAGCTCTCCGCCTTGGGGGTTGGTTATTTAGTGGATCAGTTCGTTGTGGTCTGCGCCGCCCACGGTGAGGGTGGCAGAGCTGCCGCTGTGGGTGAGGGTGAAGAGGGTGTCCTCCGCACCCAGCGACAGCATGGTATCGATGTCCAGCGCCGTCTCGCGGCTCTTCGTACGGAAGACGAGGGTATCTACGCCCTGCGCTTTCAGTTCTGCCAGATTGCCCAGACAGCCGAAGAGGGTGGCGGTATCAGAATCTGCCGTGACGATGTAGCGGGTAGATTCATGAACGGTATGATTTTTCCGGCATGGCAAAAAAAGAACAGCCCCGCCTTTCCGAAGAAACGCGGGGCTGTATCATTTTATATCCCCTTCGCCAGCAGATACCGGTCATACCCGCCGTACATCTCCCGGCGGCAGACGATCTCAAAGCCGCTGGCCAGAGCGTTGTTGAGGCTGTACTGATTTTCCGGGCTGACGGTGGCCCCGATGCCCACGATGCCCGGGCGGAGCTGGGCAAGCGCCGCCTCCAGCAGCTTCCGCTGCAGACCGTTGCCCCGGTAGTCGGGGTGGACGATGGCGCTGTCGGCGTTGGCCCAGCCGTCCCACTCTTCTCGCGGGATGCCCATGAAGGCGGCATAGTTGTGCGCGTCCTGCCCGCAGTACCGCAGGATGAAGTAGGCCCCCAGCCGCCCGCCGTCCCACCCGCCGATGCAGAGATCCTCTTTCAGGTAGCGGGCGATGTTTTCCAGCGTGTCGGGTACGAACTGCTCCGGGTGGGGCATCGCGGCCCGCACCTCGTTCTGCAAGGCGTAAAAGGCGGCGGCATCCTCCGGCCCGGCAGCGCGCAGGGTCATGGTGCGGCTTGCGGGCCGGCCGCACACTTTGTGCAGAAGAACTTCCATTCTTGCTCTATCCCTCCAAAATAAAATCATACTTTCCGGCTGATTCCAGTATAAATGCCGTTTGAATCATTGTCAATTTATGCTATAATATTTGCAGGAAGAGTTTTTGTGCTCAGGCACAGCTTTTTCGGAAGTCCAGGCAGGGCCGCCCTGCCCGTGTACCGGAGGAAACGAACCATGAGAGATTCCAGCTTATCCCCTTCCAGCCGCCTGGGTGGTGCTGTCATCAGCGACCGCATCGTCAGCGCTCTGCTGGAGGAACTGCGCACAGGCCGCTATGCACAGACCGACCGTCTGCCCGCCGAAGTAGACCTTGCCGCCGAACTCGGCGTCAGCCGCACCGTCATCCGCGATGCGCTGAGCGAGATGGAGCGTGCGGGTTACATCGAGCGGGTGCGCGGCATCGGCACAGTGGTCAACCGAAGTGTCCTGAACCTGCGCAGCCGGTTGGACCAGAAGCTGGAGTATTACCCGCTCATCCGCAGCTTTGGCAGCTACCCCCACGCCGACGGCATCCAGATCTACCCCGTCCGCGCAGGCGAAGAGCTGGCCCGTGATCTGGCCATCGAGCCCGGTGACGATGTCATCTGCATCAAGAAGCGCATCCTCGCCGACACCACCCCCGTCATCTACTCCATCGACTACCTGCCCCGCGCCCTGTTTGGGAGCCGGGACTACACCCGCATCGACCTGTCGGGTGACATATTCAATGTTCTGGAGCGGGAGTGCCGCCAGCAGGTGGCCTCCAATGTGGCCCACCTCAAGGCCAGCTGCGGCGACGAGCCCATCCGGGCCGCCATGCGTCTGGCCCCGGGCGAGGCCATGCTTCTGCTGGATGAGATATGCTACAACCGGCTCTGCCATCCCGTCATGCGTTCGTTGAGCTACTACACGAACTTCTTTGACTTCTCGATTCTTCGAAAGCTTCTTTGACGGAGGGAAACAAAAGAATATGCGTCATCTAATCGATCCGTTGGATTTCAGTCAGCAGGAGATCACCTCTCTGCTGGACCTGGCCGACCGCATCTGCGCCGACCCTGCTGCCTATCAGGACGTGGCCGCCCACAAAAAGCTGGCTACCCTGTTCTACGAGCCGTCCACCCGTACCCGTCTTTCGTTTGAGGCCGCGATGCTGAACCTCGGCGGACATGTCCTCGGCTTCCCGAGCGAGAACGTCTCCAGTGCATCCAAGGGCGAGAGCGTGGCCGACACCATCCGCGTCGTCTCCTGCTACGCCGACATCGTGGCCATGCGCCACCCCAAAGAGGGCGCACCGCTGCGGGCCAGCCGGTACTCCCGCATCCCTGTCATCAACGCAGGCGACGGCGGCCACCAGCACCCGACCCAGACCATGACCGACCTGATGACCATCCGCCGCCGCAAGGGCCGTCTGAACGACCTGACCATCGGCCTGTGCGGCGACCTCAAGTTTGGCCGCACCGTCCACTCCCTCATCAAGACCATGGCGCGCTGTGAGAACATCCGCTTCGTCCTCATCAGCCCCGAGGAGCTGCGGGTGCCGGACTACATCATCACCGACGTACTCGAGGCCAACCACATCCCCTACAAGGAGACCCGCAGCCTCGAGGAGTCCATGCCCGAGCTGGACATCCTCTACATGACCCGCGTCCAGAAGGAGCGTTTCTTCAACGAGGAAGACTATGTCCGTCTGAAGAACAGCTATATCCTCACCAAAGAGAAGATGGCCCTTGCCAAGCCTGACATGGCCGTGCTCCATCCCCTGCCCCGCGTCAACGAGATCACGCTGGACGTGGACGACGACCCCCGCGCCGCCTACTTTGAGCAGGTGCAGAACGCCGTCTACGTCCGCATGGCGCTGATCATGACGCTGCTGGGCCTCAAGGACCCCAAGGCTGAAAAGGAGGGCAACTGAGATGCTGAACATTGATGAAATTCAGAACGGTATCGTCATCGACCATATCAAGGCAGGCACGGCCATCGGCCTGATGGACCTGCTGGGCATCAAGGGCAACCGCACCGCCAGCGTGGCCCTCATCCAGAACGCCCGCAGCCACAAGGCAGAGTCGGGCCGGAAGGACATCATCAAGGTGGAGGGTGACGCCTCCTGGCTCAACCTCGATGTGCTGGCCTATCTTGACCCCGACATCAGCGTGACCGTCATCGAGAACGGCAAGGCCGTCAAGAAGGAAAAGCCCCAGCCCCCCAAGCGTCTGGTCAACATCGTGCGGTGCAAGAACCCCCGCTGCATCTCCTCCATCGAGGAAGAGTGCGACCAGATCTTCGAGCTGAGCTCCAACGGCAAGTATCGCTGCATCTACTGCGAGCAGGAGCTGCAGGTCAAGCCGGAATAATAGAAATAAACGATAAAAGCCGCCTGTCATTCAACGAACGACAGGCGGCTTTGCTTTTGATCCTCAGACTTTCCGGCGCAGCAGGCTCATCGGCGGCAGCTCCGGGGTGGGGATGGTATAGCGCTCCATCGCGTGGGGCGTGGACTCCACCAGCTCACCGGCCTCATTCTTGATCCACTCGGGGTCCAGCGGGATGCTGCGGCCATCCGGGCAGAGCACCTCCAGCGTGTCGCCGAGGCTCCACTTGCCCCGCTGCTGGCAGCTGGCGACGCCGTTCTCCCAGCCGTCCACCGTACCGACAAACTCCCACTCGCGGATGTAAGTCGCGCTGTCGGTGGCCTGACGGGCCTGCTCCCGGCCAAAGTAGAAGCCGGGCGAATAGTGGCGGTGGCTGGTGCGGGTCAGCTCAGCCAAAACCTCTTCCGGCAGCTCGAAGTTCTCGTTCATCGGGTCGGCCAGATACTGGTCGAGGGCGCGGCGGTAGGCCGCCGTCACGCTGGCGACGTAGTAGAAGGTCTTGGCGCGGCCCTCGATCTTGAGGCTGTCCACGCCCGCTTTGCAGATGAGGTCGAGGAAGGGCGCGGTACACATATCGTTGGCGTTGAGGATGTAGCTGCCGTTCTCGTTCTCGCCGATCTCATAGAGCTGGCCCGGGCGGGTCTCCTCGCTGAGATAGTACTTCCAGCGGCAGGGCTGGGCGCACTGGCCGCGGTTTGCGTCGCGGCCTGCCATGTAGTTGGAGAGCAGGCAGCGGCCCGAGACGCTCATGCACATGGCGCCGTGGACGAAAGCCTCAATTTCCAGCTCCGGCGGGGTCTTGTCGCGGAGGGTGGCGATGTCCTGCAGGGTCATCTCCCGGGCCAGCACCACCCGCTTCGCGCCCATATTGTAGGCGGCGCGGGCAGCGGCCCAGTTGGTGATGCCGGTCTGGGTGGACATATGGACGTCGATGTCGGGCGCGAACGTCTTGCAGGCGTCCAACACGCCGAGGTCGGCCACGATGAAGGCGTCCACACCGGCGGCGGCAGCGTCCTTGATGGCCTGAGGCAGACGGTCAGCCTCCTCGTTGGTGGGCAGGGTGTTCATGGTCAGGTAGACCTTGCGGCCCCGGGCGTGGGCATAGATGACGCCCTCGCTCAGCTGCTCCGGGGTGAAGTTGGTGGGTGCAGAGCGCATCCCGAACTCGGGCAGAGCGCAGTAAACGGCGTCCGCGCCGTAGTTGATGGCATACCGCAGGCGCTCGAGGTCGCCTGCCGGGGCCAGAAGTTCCGGTATCTGTAACATGGTATTCCTCTTTTACTTCATACTTTTATTAACTTTCGCCGCCTCATCGCAGTTTTTCTGGTGGTCTGCGTAGGTGCGGGCGTAGTAGTAGTGACCGGCAAGGTCGGTGACGAAGAAATAGGCGTCCTTCGCCTCATCGTCGGGCTGCGGGTCAAGCGCCGCACGGATGGCCGCGATGCCGGGGTTGGAGATCGGGCCGGCGGAGAGCCCGGTGCAGGCGTAGGTGTCGTAGGCTTCCAGAATGTTCTCCGGGATGCTGTCCCAGCCGCCGTAGTAGGGCGCGACCCAGTTCCAGAGGTAGTTGTTGTCGGCGTCGCTCTGGACGTGGCTGGAGGTGTTGCTCTGTAGTTTGGGGTAGGGCGAACCCTCGGCCAGACGGTTGCGGAACACCTGCGCCACATTATCGTCCTGATCGTTGCCGGCCTCCTCCTGCACGAAGGACGCCAGAGTGACCACCTCGGAGAGGGTCATCCCCTGCTTTTCCATCTCGGCATACATCTCATCGGTGATCTGCTTGTCGAAGTGAGAATAGAACGTCTCAACGTAATGATGGACGGTGTCATCCTTCAGGAAATCGTAGGTATCCGGGAAAAGATAACCCTCGCACTTGAGGAAGCGGTCCGGGGCGTCCTTGTCGTCGGGGACGTACTGCCAGAACCTGTACTGGCTGAAATCGCCGGTGTTGGCCTCCTTGAGGAAGTCCTCGGCGCTGCACAGCCCGGCATCCTCCATTTTTTTCGCAATGGCGATGGCTGTCGTACCCTCGGGGAAGGTCAGCCGGACGCTGTCGGCCTTCGCGTAGGCGGAGAGCGCCTCGATGATGTCGTCGTAGGAGCTGCCGGGGGCGAGGTCGAACTCACCGTATTGGAGCTTGCCTGCCGCGCCCTGCTTGCCTGCATACCAGCGGAAGACGTGGGGGTACTTGATGACGCCCGCCGTCTTGAGCTTCTGGGCGATGGCTGCCACGCCGCTGCCCTGCTGGATGCTCACACTCACCGGTTCGCCAGCGGAAGCACTGCCCTTGATCTCTTTTCGGATGGCCAGCAGACAGCCGCCCGCCGCCAGTATCAGGATCAGCAGCACGATCAGGATCCTTTTCGCTGCGCCGCCTTTTCTGCTTTTTCTATGTTTTGCATCGTGTGCCATGTACACACTCCTTTACCATTCCGTTCAGCTTTCCATCATCAGCCGCATATAGCTTTCTTCCACATCGAAAGGCTCCGCGTCGAATCGTATCATGCCGTAGTCCTGCCGGGTGCCTTCGCCGAGGAAAAGGTTCTGCGCCGCACCCACTGTGATGACGGCGCGCTCCACGATGACTTCCTTCTCCCGGGCCGCTTCCATCAGCACCTCGGCGGAGCGGTCGTCTTCGGCCATCAGCTCCACAAAATAGAGGGTGTCCTCCCGGCGGAAGTAGATGCCGTAGCCCTTCTCGCTGGACACGATGGTCGCGCCCCGGGCGTAGAGGTCGGTCAGTACGACGGCCATCCGCTCCGGCGGGAACTGGACGGTATCGGGATAGAAGCGCTCCCGCAGCTCATAGAGCTTGCGGGCCGTCACGGAGTCGAACTCCGCCTGACTCCACAGGTTGCGGGACACCTCCCGGGGCAGGCAGCGGAGGGCAAAAGCCCGCTGGAACCCCTTGTTTTCCAGCAGCGCGGCCTGCTCCTGTCCGGCCGGAACGGCCACGGTGAAGCCCGCGCCCCGCAGCTTCTGCTGCGCACAGAGATAGTCCACGAGTCCTGCCAGAAGCAGGCTTCCCTGCCCACAGAGGCCGTAGAGGTAGCTGCCGCTGCGTCCCTTGAGGGTGACGGGGACCGCCAGCGCCGCAGCGACTATCTCGTCATTTTCCTCAGCGACGTAGATATTTTCCACCCCGGCGAACTTTTCCAGAGCAGTCTTGATGAACTCGGCGCTGTCGCCGCGTTCTTTCTGCCACAGTGCCACGACTGCCGCCTCATCCGACGGCTGCATCAAACGATACATTGATAGTATCCCTCCCATTTTCGCGGTTATCCGAGCTCTTTTTCCGCCAGCGCCCGCACCTCGGCCTGAATCTCCTCGATGGTGCGCATGGCTCCATTTTCCGTGCAATGGACGGTGGCCCAGCTCAGATGCTCTGCGCAGTACTCGGCGGCACGGCGGCTGCGGGCCAGATATTCGATGTCCTTTTCGTGGACGTCCTTCCTGCTCTCGTCGCCATGATAGCGGCCGGTCATGAGCTTCTGGCTCACGGCGGGGTCTACCTGCAAGTACACCACAGCGTCCGGCGCGGGCAGGCCCAGCAGCCTGTATTCGTAGTCAAAGGCCCAGCGGAGGAAGTCGTCCCACTGCTCCGGCGGGAGCTTGGAGCACTGATGCACCGCGTTCGACGTGGTGTAGCGGTCGGCGATGACGATGCCGCCCGCCTCGTAGAAGCTGCCCCACTTGGTCTTATAGCTGGCGTACCGGTCCACCGCATAGAAGCTGGACGCCGCATAAGGGTTGACGTCGTCGGGCTTATCGCCGAACTGACCGGAGAGGTACATCTTCACCAGCGCACTGGAATCGCTCTCGTAGTCCGGGAATGTGATCTCCATCACCCTTCGACCGCTCTCGGCCAGATGGGAGGCCAGCAGCTTTGCCTGGGTAGCCTTGCCGGAGCCGTCCAGCCCTTCGATGACAAGAAGCCTGCCCTTGCTCATTCTGCCTTCTCCCCTTTCAGCGCGGCGTACCGGGCGCGGACCTCAGCGGTGCGGCCGCAGCACATCTTGCCCTCCGGGCAGGGGCCGGACACGCAGGCCGGGCCGGCGGTGCGGAAGATATGGGGTGCCACCGGGTAGACCAGCCGCAGCATCTCTTCGGCCAGCTGCCGTATCTCCCACTGGGCGCGATTGCAGCAGCGCAGGTGGAAGAAGTTCTGCAGGCTGCGGGCGTTCATGGTCACCACCATCTTGGTCTCGCAGGCGTTGGGCAGCACGAAGCGGGCGTCCTCGTTGGCCTGCTTGGAAGCCTTGGCCCGGGCCTGCTTTTCGGGCAGACCCTCGGCCATCAGGCGGGCGGTGTGGCCGTCTTCCAGCTTCTGCACGAGGTCGAGATAGCGCCTGGCGTCCTCGTTCATGCTCTCGATGAACGCCGCCTTTGCCTCGGGGATGGCCTCGATCTCGGGCGGGATGACATAGCGGAAATCGTCCAGACGGACGTACCGCTGACTCTGGACGCTGAAGGACGCGATGCGGTGGCGGGTGATCTGGGCCAGCAGGGTACGGCTGACGCCCTCGATGCCGAAGGTGAAGCTTGCGTGCTCGATGGGGCTGGCGTGGCCCAAATCGCTGAGCATGGTCAGGAAGCGGGCAGTCTTTTCCTCATCCAGCCCGTCCAGCAGGTCGGTGATGTGGGCGTCGGAGTAGCAGAGCTTCGCCGCGGCCGCCACGACCTTCTCCGGCTCCGGCGTATGTGCTATCAATCGGACAGTCATCATTTTTCTCATTCCTCCGTCGTTATCTTCACAAGGGGCGCAAAGTTGGCCATGGTCTTCTTCACGCCCACCTTCTCGAAGCTGATCTCCACGATCTGGTCGCCGGCGGCGGGCTTGACTTTCAGCACCTTGCCGCGCCCGAAGACCTTGTGCTCCACGATGTCGCCCGGCTCATAGCTCACAGACTGGGTTTTCTTTTTTTGATTTGGCGATTGGCTTTCTAAGAAATTTTTCATCAATGATGTTTTCTGTGAAGCTGGTCGTCCATATCCAATTACGTCTTTTTCGACCGTTTTAATAGTTTCATCGGAAATATCTTCTACGTTTAACAAATATACTACATTCAGCCTCGGATTATAGATTCCTAATTTCTTTATCGTTTGAAATTCTGGTTTTCCTGAATGGCATCCCATGATCCAATACATCAGTAGCTGTAGCGTAATTTTACTAGATAACTTTCTTTGGGACACCTTGAAATCCCATAAAGTATCTTTTGTCAAATAATCTCCATCACCAGCATTTACAGTAGGAGTGTATCCCCCATAATCTCCACAACCCGATATATCTTCACTTTTTCCATTATAAGCTTCCTCCACTGGCTCAAAAGTAAATCCATCCTTTTCTATCGGGCCATACTGTTTCCAAAATTCAACACTTCGATTTATCATCGTGCGAATATTGGCAATCGTTTGGTTGTCGGGTTCTTTTTTCGCGTCACTTTCATGGTCTTTTGCCCACATTGGAACTCTGTAATATGCATCGAACCATACCATTTTACACGCAGATATAATTGATCTATCATCCAGTCCCTTTATTTCTTTCAATATTTGTTTAGCATCATTAACTGCATTTGGGCGACCTAAATATCGGGCATATACTGCTCCAACACATGATATTTTGAACGCTTCTGTAAGCTTTGCCCCCATAATATAGCGGGTCATATAATCGACAATCATTCCAACCGTCGCAGGTGACAAATTTTCTGGATAAACAAGCTCTTTTCCATCATCAAGGTTTACTTCTTTAAATTGTGATGGTTTTATAAAACCACCGTATGGCTGTTTTGCTGTTCTCGCAACTTCTGTAACACTCGACATAACCTCTGCCCTTTATTCTTCCACTATTTTTTTCAGCATCGGTGCATTTGCCATCATTTTCTTCGTTCCATTACCTTCAAATCTAACAATTACCATTGTATCTCCATATCTAGAATCGATTTCTAGAACTTTTCCTCGGCCAAAAGCCCCATGATACACCATATCCCCAACTTTGTATTCTTTCGCTGGAAGCGATTTTGTTGACTTTAAAACCGGTGCGCCGGTAAAACTAATCTGTTTCGTCGGCGCTTTGGGCGCTGCCGGACGGCCATAGCCAGAGCCGAAGCCGCTGCTTCCGGAGCCGCAGCCGCCATGACCCGGCGAAGCACTTCCCCGGCCCGCGCAATCGGAGCCAAAGCCTCGGTTATTGTACATTGGTGCGTTATATTCTTTATTCAGATAGCCGCCGCGGCTGCCATAGCCCGAGCCGTAACCGGAGGCCGCACGCCCCCAGCCGGAGGGGCCGGAGTAGCCCGACGCGCCACCCGGCACGGTATCGCTGCCGTAACCGCTGCCCCAGCCGCCCAGACGGGAGCGCTGTTCCAGCACCGGGCTGCGGGTCTCTTCGATGTACTCCGGCTCGATTTCCCGGAGAAAGCGGCTGGGCTCGTTGCGCCTCGTTCTTCCCCACAACTGCCTATCTTGGCTTCTTGAGATATAAAGTTCTTTCTTAGCTCGCGTAATTGCGACATACGCTAGTCTTCGCTCTTCTTCCAGATTGGTTTCGTGCTCATTTCCCATAAAATAATACGGGAACACGCTTTCTTCCATTCCAATCAAGAATACATACGGAAATTCCAGCCCTTTTGCCGAATGGACTGTCATAAGGACTACTTGGTCATCACTTTCGTTATAACTATCAATATCACTAATTAAAGCTACATCTTCCAAATAGCCTTGTAATGTAGCCTCATCGCCCTGTCGTTCACAATATTCTTTAACATTATTAACTAATCGACCAAGGTTCTCTAAACGGTCAGCGGCATCCTCGTGGCCCTTGGCGGCATCTGCGTTTAGCATTGCTTTATAGCCAGTCAACTCGATAACATCCATTGCAAATTCATGCAGTGGTTTTGTTTCCAGCGACTCCTGTAATTTTTCGTACATCTGCCAGAATTTCAACAAGGGCATAATGACTCTGCTGAGTTTAGCATACTCATCAGCGTGAGAAATGACATCCATCATGCTGACACCCTGCTGATCGGCAAGATCTGCAATAACCTCAACAGTAGTTGTGCCTATTTTACGCGCAGGTTCGTTGATAATTCGGCGCAAGCGGACATTATCTCTTGAGTTCGCAACGATAGACATATATGAATGAATATCCTTGATTTCTTTTCTATCGTTAAATCTCATTCCGCCGACAATCTTGTGGGGAATACCTGCACGAGTAAAATACATCTGAATTGGTGTAGACGATGCATTAGTACGATAAAGAACAGCGTGGTCGGACAAATGCCCGCCTTGCTTAACGTGTTCTCCAATAACTTCTGCAATGTGAGCCGCTTCATCGTTCTCATTTTCCGCAATATACAGCTGAACTTTGTCTCCGCTGTCATTGTTAGTCCACAAGGTCTTGCCTTTTCGCTCAGTATTGTGCTGAATAACACAGTTTGCCGCATTTAGAATATTGGATGTAGAGCGATAATTTTGTTCCAGACGAATTGTTTTTGTCCTAGGATAAATCTTTTCGAATTGCAAAATATTTTCAACAGTTGCTCCACGGAAGCTATATATGCTCTGGTCATCATCGCCAACAACGCAAATATTCTGTTCCGGGCCAGTTAGCAAGCTGACCAGTCTAAACTGTGCAATACTTGTATCCTGATATTCGTCTACCAAGAGATAGCGATACTTATTCAAGTAGAATTCTCGCACATCTGGATGTTCTTCCAATAATTGAACTGTATAATAAATCAAATCATCAAAGTCAAACGCACCTGCTTCTCGAAGCTTTTTCTGGTAAACTGCATATATCTGTGCAATCTTCTGTTCCTCATAATTACCCGATGCTTCTTTGACAGCTTCGTCAGCGCTAACAAGCCGGTCTTTCCATCTTCCAATATGATTCGTGGCTTTTTTTATTTTTATAAGCTTCTCCTCTATATTCAGCTCTTTGTACACAGCCTTCATGACACGCTGGGAGTCGTCGCTGTCGTAGATGGTAAAGCTGCGGGGGTAGCCGATCTCCTCGGCCCAGCGGCGGAGAATGCGGACGCAGGCCGAGTGGAACGTGGAGGCGAACACCTCGTCGCCCTCTTCCCCGCCCAGCATCCGGCGCAGACGCTCTTTCAGCTCACCGGCGGCCTTGTTGGTAAAGGTGATGGCCATGACGTTCCAGCTCCGGACAGCATCCTTCCGCAGCATCCCGTCCAGCCACGACGGGGCATCGGTGCCGGTCATGATGGCAGTGCGCAGGGCTTTCACATCGTCCTCCGTCACCTCCCGGGGCGTCCACCTGGAGCCGTGGGCCGAGCCGAAGCGGATGAGGTTGGCGATGCGGTTGACCAGCACGGTGGTCTTTCCGCTGCCTGCACCCGCGAGGATGAGCAGAGGGCCGTTGGTGGTGAACACCGCCTCCCGCTGCATATCGTTCAGGCGTCCGAACTGCTTTTCGATATACGTATCACGCAAAGCGCAGAATTGTTGTGCGAGATCTGTTGCCATTGTTTCACCTGTTCTTTTCAATCATTTCTGGATATATCACTTAAAATATAGTATATCACATTTCAAAAAAGTTGTACATAAAAACAATGCAAACAAAAACCGCCCCACCGCGGTCAATACCACGATGGAGCGGAAATTTCAGGAAATGCTTAGCCGAAGATGTTGATGAGGATACCAGCAGCGACGGCGGAGCCGATAACGCCGGCCACGTTGGGACCCATTGCGTGCATCAGCAGGAAGTTGGAGGGGTTCTCGCTCTGGCCGACCTTCTGAGAAACACGGGCAGCCATAGGCACAGCGGAAACGCCAGCGGAACCAATCAGGGGGTTGACCTGACCGCCGGTCAGGATATACATGACCTTGCCGCACAGGGTACCGGCAGCAGTGCCGAAGGAGAATGCGATGAGGCCCAGCACGATGATGAACAGGGTGCGGCTGTTCAGGAAGGTGTTTGCAGAGGTGGTGCAGCCAACAGACAGAGCCAGGAAGATGGTGATGATGTTCATCAGCTCATTGCCGGCGGTCTTCTGGATACGGTCCACGACGCCGCACTCCTTCATGAGGTTGCCCAGCATCAGCATACCGACCAGAACGGCGGCATCCGGCACGATGAGGGAAACGACGATGGCGACCATGATGGGGAAGATGACCTTCTCAGTCTTGGTCACGGTGCGCAGCTGCTTCATCACGACGGTACGCTCTTTCTTGGAGGTCAGAGCCTTCATGATAGGCGGCTGGATAACAGGCACCAGAGCCATGTAGCTGTAGGCCGCGACGGCGATGGAGCCCAGCAGCTCAGGAGCCAGACGGGAGGTGACGAAGATAGCGGTGGGGCCGTCTGCGCCGCCGATGATGGCGATGGCGGCAGACTGCTTCTGGGTGAAGTCCACCAGACCGGTAGCGGCCAGCAGACGAGCGCCCATGTAAGTACCGAAGATGCCGAACTGAGCGGCAGCGCCCAGCAGCAGGCTCTTGGGGTTGGAGATCAGGGGTGCGAAGTCGGTCATGGTGCCGATGCCGAGGAAGATCAGCGGCGGGTAGATGCCCAGCTTGACGCCCATGTAGAGCATGTCGGCCAGACCGCCGTTGTTCAGGATCTCGATCCACATCGGGTGCTCGAGGCCGTCACCGACAAAGTACTGCATATGGATGACGCCGCTGCCGGGGAGGTTGGCCAGGATCATGCCGAAAGCCATGGGCAGCAGGATCAGAGGCTCGAACTCTTTGACGATAGCGAGGTAGAGCAGGAAGCAGCCCACGCAGATCATCACTGCGTACAGCCAGCCGCCCGGCTCACCGAACTTGGCAAAACCGGAACTCTGGAAAATACCGACCAGAGTCTCAATAAACTGAGTCATGTTTTTCCTCCTGTGTTAAAAGGGTGCGGTGGTGTCGTTGACGCCAGCCTTGCCCCAGCCATTCTTGCCGCGGCGGACTGCCTTCAGCACATACTTGCCGTTGCCCATAGAGTAGATGGCTGCCATGATGGCTGCCACAACGTCGCCGGGGATGCCGGCCTCGACCTGCGGGGCAGCAGCCTTTGCAGGAGCGGGCGCAGCGGCCTGTTTCACAGGAGCAGCCGGTTTTGCAGCGGAAGCAGCCTTGGCAGCTGCCTTCTTGCCGTTCATGGCGTCAAAGATCTTGCCCTCCAGCGTGATGATGGCCATCAGCAGGACGAGGATCAGAAACACCAGCACAATACCGGTTATGGTAACGATCACATCATAACCTAAATCCATGGTCTTCCTCCTATTTACTTTTTTCTTTGCCGCCCGGGGGGCGGGCGGCAAAAAGCGATTTGAAGATATTATACAATATTTTCCGGGTCGATTCAACAACCATGAACAAAAATCATGTTGTTTTTCACGGTTCTGTGAACAGCGCTTCCCTCTCAGCGGCGGCCCATGCGGGGGGTAGCGTCCATGAAGCCGGTCTCCAGCTTGTCGCCCAGACGCAGGCTCATGGCCGTACCCAGCGCGACACAGTTGACGGGGTCAGGCGAGACGGTCACTTCCACCTTCAGCTCCTGGCTCAGGTACTCAGGCAGGCCGTGGAGCTGTGCGCCGCCGCCGGTGAGGACGACGCCGTTGCGGTAGATGTCGCCGGCCAGCTCCGGGGGAGTCTTCTCCAGCACCTGATGAGCGGCGGTGCCGATCTGCTCGCTCAGGCGCATGACCGGCTCGTAGAGGTCGGAGGTGGAGACATTGACGCGCACGGGCAGGCCGGTGAGCAGGCTGCGGCCCTTGATCTCCATGGTCTCGTTGAAATCTGTCTTCTGGGGGCAGCAGGCCACGTTCTTTTTCAGGTTCTCAGCGGTGCGCTGGCCGATGGCGATGCTGAACTTGTTGCGCACGAACTTCAGGATCTCTTCGTCGTAGTGGTTGCCGGCCACGCGGACGCTGGTGGCCTTGACCTTGCCGCCGAGGCTCAGCACGGCGATGTCGGTGGTGCCGCCGCCGATGTCGATGATCATCCGGCCATCCGGCACGGTGATGTCGATGCCGGAGCCGAGGGCTGCGGCGATAGGCTCATCAATGAGGTAGACCTGACGCGCACCGGCAGCCATGACGGCCTCCACCACGGCGTCGCTCTCGATGCCGGTGATGGCGGCAGGCACGCAGACAGCCACACGGGGCTTGACCATGTGGGAGCTGTAGACCTGATTGACGAAGCGGCAGATGAGCTCCCGGGTCATGGTGTGGTCGCTGATGACGCCATCCTTCAGCGGGAAGATGGCGGAGATGTAGTTGGGCGTGCGGCCCACCATTGCAAGGGCCTTGTCGCCGGCCTCAAGCACGCAGTTCTTGCGGGTATCCACCGCCACCACGCTGGGCTGGTTGAGCACGACGCCCTGCCCCTCCTGCGCGATGATGATGGTCGTCGTACCAAGATCGATACCGATGTCATTCTGTGCCATAATCGTGATATTTCCTTTCTCTGCTGCCCATTCTCTATTTCCATCGCCCATCTCCGGGCGCGGGTCATCAAAACACATTATAGTATAACACAGGTGTATCCAAAAAGAAACCCTCTTAAAAACACCTGACCTTCACAGCAAGGCACTGCCTTTCACTCCATATCAGACTTTCAGCGTCCAGCGTGAACTCGTCCGACTCGCCAGTGGCTCCCCTACTAGGGGAGCTGGCGAGGAGCTTGCGACGAGACTGAGAGGTTGTACGAAGGACAGCCTGACCGTGAGCCGCTGAGGGACAAAATCTCTCCGTCATCGCTGCGCGATGCCACTGCCCGGGTTGCGGCACCCAGCGTCTGC
>OGEZ01001131.1_pt1 | contig 15208 bp, 9 predicted proteins | sample 1570831 | NCBI WGS metagenome assembly OGEZ01 (sample SAMEA2582059, study PRJEB24529) | metagenome | biome: Human gut stool | place: China | collected 2011
GGAGAAAGTAACCCCGGAAATCACAGTGACATCTGTTATCGTCGGTGTCCTGTTAGCGATTATCTTTGGTGCAGCAAATGCATACTTAGGTCTTCGTGTTGGTCTGACAGTATCTGCTTCCATTCCTGCGGCAGTTATCTCCATGGCAATCATCCGTATCGTCATGAAGAAAAACTCCATTCTTGAAAGCAATATCGTACAGACAATCGGCTCTGCCGGTGAATCCCTGGCGGCCGGTGCAATTTTCACTCTGCCTGCTCTGTTCCTGTGGGCAGCGGAAGGCAAAGGGGAAAACCCTGGTCTTCTGGAAATCACAGTCATCGCACTTTGCGGTGGTATCCTGGGCGTTATGTTCATGGTGCCCCTGCGTAACGCGCTGATCGTTAAGGAACATGCAACTCTGCCCTACCCCGAAGGTACAGCATGTGCAGACGTACTGCTGGCTGGTGAAGAAGGCGGTTCCAACGCTTCCACCGTATTCAAAGGCATGGGCTTTGCAGCTATCTTCAAATTCATTGTAGATGGCCTGAAACTGGTTCCCAGTGAAATCAACTACACATTCAAAAGTCTGGGCGGTCAGATTGGTACCCAGATTTACCCTGCGCTGATTGGTGTTGGTTACATTGTAGGCCCCAGAATTTCCTCCTACATGTTCGTAGGTGGTCTGTTCGGCTGGTGTGTACTGATTCCTATTATTCTGCTGTTCGGCAGCGACATTGTTATGTATCCCGGTACCACAACCATCGCGCAGATTTTTGCAGAAAGCGGTCCCAGCGGCATTTGGGGCAGCTATGTACGTTACATCGGTGCAGGTGCCATCGCTACTGGTGGTCTGATCAGCCTGATCAAATCTTTCCCTCTGATCTGCCGCACTTTCGCGCAGGCAATGAAGGGTCTGAAAAATAGCGGCGCACACGGCACAGCACGTACAGATCAGGACCTGCCTATGAACGTCATCCTGATCAGCATCGCTGCAGTTGCACTGGTTATCTGGCTGTTCCCTGCAATTCCTGTTAACCTGGCAGGCGCAATCATGATCGTTGTATTCGGTTTCTTCTTTGCAACCGTTTCCGCACGTATGGTTGGTCTGGTAGGTAGCTCCAACAACCCTGTTTCCGGTATGGCAATCGCAACACTGCTGATTGCAACACTGCTGCTCAAATCCATGGGCATGACAGGTATCGAAGGTATGACAGGCGCCATTGCAATTGGTTCCGTTATCTGTGTTATCGCAGCTCTGGCTGGTGACACTTCTCAGGACTTGAAAACAGGTTACCTGCTGGGCGCAACACCTAAAAAACAGCAGATCGGTGAATTGATCGGTATCCTGGCTTCTTCCCTGGCTATCGGCGGCGTTCTGTACCTGCTGCACAAAGCATGGGGCTACGGCACAGCAGAAATCCCTGCGCCTCAGGCAACACTGATGAAAATGATCGTAGAAGGTATCATGGGCGGCGACCTGCCTTGGTCTCTGGTATTCATCGGCGTATTCATTGCCATCGGCATTGAAATCGTTGGTGTACCTGTAATGCCTTTTGCTGTTGGTCTGTATCTTCCCGTTCAGCTGAATGCATGTATCATGATTGGCGGTATCATCAATCTGCTGATGAACAGAAGAAAGAACGTAGACCAGAAAACAAAAGACGCACAGCTCAACGACGGTACTCTGTACTGCGCTGGTATGATCGCCGGCGAAGGTCTGGTTGGTATCGCACTGGCAATTCTGGCAGTATTCACAATCGATCCTTCCAATCTCCTGAACGGCTTCAGCCTGGGTGTCATCGGCAGCATCGTTGTACTGGCTCTGATCATTCTGACACTGTTGAAATCCTCCCTTTGGGGTAAAAACAGGGTGAAGAAATAAGCATGAAAAAGAAAAAAGAAACACCACAAATCAATTATCTGGATATGATTCCATCCCATAACATCGAGAATTGGCAAACAGCAGAGGATGGCGTCATAACCCTGATGGTAGAAAACAGCGGCCTGTTCAACAGCATTGCACAGAAGGTATTCAAAAAACCGAAATACACACAGGTTCATCTGGATGCCATGGGCAGTTTTCTCTGGCCTCGTATGGATGGACAGAAAAGCGTTGCGGATCTGGCACTGGAAGTAAAGGCTGAATTCGGTAAAGAGGCAGAACCCCTCTACCCCCGTATCGCCAAGTATTTTCAGATTTTGGAAAGTTATCACTTTGTAAAATTGGTTCCAAAAAGCAATTGATTTCTACCTGATTGTTTCATAAAAAACAAATATAGCCGGAATCCTTAAAGTCAAGGATTCCGGCTATTATTTTTATATTTAGTGGGCAATTATTTCTGAAAAGAAGTCTGTTTTTATTTCATGGAAAACAGCTTCATTTTTTTATCAGTAGCTTCTTTTACAGCTTCCACCAGATAAGGGAACATATCTGTTGCAGAAACAGCGCCTGCTGCCAGTGCTTTTTTGGCACCTTCCGCATATGCCACATTGATGTCTGTAAAAATATTGATTTTGCTGATACCACTGGCAATGGCATGACGGAAGTCTTCATCTGTCAAACCAGAACCGCCATGAAGCACCAGAGGGGTATCCATCTGTGCCGCAATGGTTTCGATACGGGCAAAATCCAGTTTCGGAGGGAATTTATAAGCCCCATGGGCTGTGCCTACTGCAATGGCAAGGGCATCACAGCCTGTGTGCTGGACAAATTCCAATGCCTGTGCAGGGTCTGTATAAAAAGCAGAAGGATCGTGTCCAGCCGCTTCCCCTACATGTCCCAGTTCCGCTTCCAGTGTTGCACCATAGCCATGGGCAATGTCTGCCATTTCTTTCACTTTCTTCAGATTATCTTCGTATGTATCTGTAGAGCAGTCATACATAATGGAAGTGAATCCCAGTTCCAGTGCTTTCACACACAAGTCATGGGTCAAACCATGGTCAAAATGCAGTACCACAGGCACAGATGCCCGTTTTGCCATGGGCAGGAGCATATCTGCTGTTTCTTCCAATGTAGCTGTATTCAGCAGTACCTCCGCTGTGCCAATGATAACAGGGCACTGATTTTCTTCCGCTGCCTGCAAAACACCTTTTGCCATTTCCAGATTCACTGCATTGAAAAGTCCAACGCCATATTTTCCTGCTCTTGCAGGACGCAATACATCATTCAAATTTACTAACATATTTCTGCCTCCGTTTTCAACAAATCTTGTTTTTTCCATCCATTCTGAATATGTTCCAACTGTTCTGCAAAGGGTTTGATACCACTGAGGGCATCATAAGCCGCTACACAACTTGCGCCTGTAGCTGACGCCAAATGCAAACAGGTTTCCAAGTCATATCCCTGCAAAAGGGCACTGAGAAAGGCCGCAATGGTGGTATCCCCTGCACCTGTGCCGGAAAGCACTTGATCCGGTGTATAGCTTTTCTCGAAACCGGATTTTTCCGCCCAGTTCAGGAAAGATAATCCGCTTTTTTGTTCCAATTCTTGCTGTACTTCTGCATCTGCCATATCATAATACAGCCCCGGTGCGCCGCATTTGATGAGAAAATTTCTCGCGCCCATTGACCGCAGTTTTTCTACCAGAGGCAAAATGTCTGATAAGGATAAAATCCCCGTCACATCGCTGCCATTTGCTCTCTCAAGCCACCTTGCATAAGTTTCCGGTGCAATCATCATGCACAATTCCTCAATGCTAGGCACAAAGAAATCCACATAAGGCAATACCTGACGCAGGATTTCTTCCCAGTTCTGCTGTGCCGCTTCAGAAGATGGATCGATTGCCGCCAAGTCCAAAGAAGTCAGCACACCTGATGCATGAACTTTCTGAAAAATACGTACCAATTCTTTCCCATTGTCAAGGTACATATTCCGCATAATGGGCGGATACCCAAAATGGAATAAGTCCGCTTTTGCAATTTCCCCAAAATCTAAATCATCATATGAAAAAGTATGGTTTGCGCCGGGATGATGTAAAAACATACGGTCAATGCCGGGAATAGCAAGGACAATACTGTAAGATGTGGTAGCATCTGCATCCACAATCATTCCTTCTGCCGCATGATGGGATTCCAAAATAGAAAGTATGGTCTTTCCCAATGCATCATCGCCAATCTTGCCCATGAGCTTTGTATCAATGCCCAATTTCTGCATGGCAAGTCCTGTATTGGCTACGGCACCGCCTGTATGAATGTCCGCCGCGCCTACGTCAATGAGCTTGCCCGGTTCCAGTATTTTATCCATCTGGGTTCCTCTGCCGCCATGAAAAACAGGCGTAATGTCCAGACAGATATGCCCGGCAGCAACGGCTGTACGGTGTTTCTCCATGATTTCACCTCCAAAGGTTTCCAACAAAATTCTGTCCTTATTTTAGCACAATCCTGTCCTTCTGTCATGGGCAAATTCTATGAAAAACAGCAGGCAATTTAATCAACCATCCTTTCAGAAAACACTGTTTTCCCATTCACTTTCTTTCTGAATAGGAACTGTAATGGCTGTCTTCTAAAGAAAACATACTCATAAAAATAGAAACAACTTTGGTAGAAATGATACCAAAGTTATTTTTATCCTGACAAAACAAGAGCTGAAATCCATTCCATTACAAAGATTTCAGCTTTCGTTATTTTTTATGAAGAAGCGGATTATCGATTGCTTCCTGATTTCATCATTTCAATACTTCCGGCAGGAAATGTCCATTTTCATAGAACAGTTCCCCGTCTGCGTAAATCTTGCCCTCTTTTGTCATATCGTTGATCATATCCCAGTGGATAGCGGAAGTGTTTTTACCGCCAGCTTCCTGAAAACCTTCGCCAATAGCCATATGCATGGAACCGCCGATCTTTTCATCGAAAAGAATGTTTTTTGTATGTTTCTGAATGCCATAGTTAGTACCGATGGCAACTTCACCAAAATAACGGGAACCTTCATCTGTATCAATATAAGAAAGAAGGTTTGCGTTCTTTTCCGCATCTTTGCAGACCGCTTCCACAATTCTGCCCTTTTCTACAGTCAGACGCACTTCCTCAAACTCATGACCATTGATGATGGAAGGATAAGAGAATGTGATATATCCATCCACACCATCTTCTACGGGAGAAGTGAAAATTTCCCCATCAGGGAAGTTTTCCTGTCCGCAGCAGTTGATCCATTTTCTGCCTGCCACATTGACACGAATATCTGTATCCTTGGAAAGAATATGGAGTTCTTTTTTGCCATCCAGATATTTCACCCATTTTTCCTGCTCTGCTGCCATTTCTTTCCATTTTGCAACGGGATCGGCTTCGCAAAGATAGCCTGCCTGATATACAAAATCTTCGTATTCTTCCAGACTCATGCCTGCGTTCTGGGCATCACCGTTTGTAGGGAACTGGGTGCCACACCAACGAAGTTCTCCTGTACCCATACGGTCGGAATAAATCTTCCGGTTATCCTTGTTGGCCAGTCTGCGTTCTTTCAGTCGTTCCGCAGGGATAGACTGCATGGTTTTGGTATTTTCACTGCCCCATGCACTAATCCAGACATCAGAGGACGCACAAGCGCCAAAACGGATATTGGGACGTGCGTACTGCTCTGCGGTGCCATTTTTCAGTATGGTAGCATCTACATCAGGAATATCCACATAATACTCTACCAAAGCCCCCTTCGCCACTGCTGCCCGTGCTACTGCTTTGATAAAGGGCAGTGCACAGTCCTCAGCGGAAATGGCAACCTTATCTCCTGCTTTTACATTGGTAGAATAATTTACCAGCACTTCTGCCAGCTTTTCCAGTCTTTCATCTCTCATGCCCTTTCACCTCACTCTACCACGCACTGACACATTTTCATGGTCTGCAATGCAGCGTTATGGCTTTCCGGTGTAACCCCTGCACAGCAGGAAGAATCTACGGTTACTTTTGCTTCTGGCAGTTTTGTTTTAATCAAAATGGCATTGGATACCACGCAAATGTCTGTGCAAAGACCGATGAGTTCAATTTCCACTTCATCCTGTCCAATGGTTTCAAAGTACAGCATGTCAGCCAGTTCGGAAGAGCCAAATGTGCCTTTGTTCACAATGACGGCACCTTCCAGCGCTTTTGCCACTTTTTCATTGATTTCCCAGCCTTTTGTACCTTCCACACAATGAACAACAGGCAGAAATTTGCCTTCCTGTGTTTCCAGATAATCAGCTGTATGGGTATCTCTGGTAGCGTAGATGCAATCCTTTGGATATTTCTGAATCTTTGCCACTACGTTATCCACGATGGCTTCCGCTTCTTTTGTACCCAGCGCGCCGTCAATGAAATCATTCTGCATATCGATAACAACCAGTAATTTTTTCATGTCGTATTCCGTCCTTTCGGTTCAAAATAATAGGATTCTGTACTATTGTACCACGGTAAAAAATGGGTTTCAACCAAAAAGGACAGATTGTTTTACACATGTATATACAATACTTGCTTTCCTGAATAATATAATTCTGTTTCATATTCTGCCGCACTGACATAAGAAATCGTGAAATTATTTTCATCTGAACATATAGAAAGTAATCCTTTGAGAAGAAATTTCTTTTTTCTCATAATCGTACGAAATTTCTTGGTTTTTCCGTCGTTTTTCCTTGACAGCACAAGGCATTTCGGTTTATCATAATAGCTGATATCGGCTATGACCGGGAATAGTACAAAAGCCCTTTGTCTTCAGAAAACAGGCGGTTGATGCGAGCCTTGGCAAACCTTTTGGAACCTGCCCCGAAAGCTCCGCAGGGAAAATGCGGCGTATTCCGGCGTTAACGGATTTCGAGAGGACAGCAATATGCGCTGTCAAGGAGGGTGGCACCGCCAATGATACCTTGGTCCCTTTGTGTGGGGACGAAGGCTTTTTTTATGGAAAAATGTCCCTCTGGTATCCGAAAAAACAGAAAGATTTTCATAGAGGAGGAAACACCAATGGCAAAAGAAAAGAAATTTGTAGAATCCATCACCGATATGGAGCTGGATTTCCCCCAGTGGTATACGGACGTAGTAAAAAAAGCTGACCTGACAGAATATTCTTCTCTGAAAGGCTGCATGATCATCCGTCCTTATGGCTATGCAATCTGGGAACTGATTCAGAAACAGCTGGATGAACGCTTCAAAGCAACAGGTCATGAAAACGTATACATGCCCATGTTCATCCCCGAAAGCCTGCTGCAGAAAGAAAAAGACCATGTAGAAGGCTTCGCACCCGAAGTTGCATGGGTAACCCACGGCGGCGACAAAAAACTGGAAGAACGTATCTGCGTTCGCCCTACTTCCGAAACACTGTTCTGCGAACATTATGCAAACATCATCCAGTCCTACCGCGACCTGCCCAAACTGTACAACCAGTGGTGCTCCGTTGTACGTTGGGAAAAAACCACACGTCCTTTCCTGCGTACCATGGAATTTTTGTGGCAGGAAGGCCACACAGCGCACGCTACAGCAGAAGAAGCACAGGAAGAAACTCTGAAAATGCTGAACGTATACGCTGATTTCTGCCGTGACGTACTGGCTATCCCTGTTATCAAAGGCGAAAAAACAGAAAAAGAACGTTTTGCAGGTGCTGCACATACATTCACCATCGAAAGCCTGATGCACGACGGTAAAGCACTGCAGTCCGGTACCAGCCACAACTTTGGCGATGGTTTCGCAAAAGCATTCGGCATTCAGTACACAGACAAAGACAACAAACTGCAGTATGTTCACCAGACCAGCTGGGGCATGACCACCAGACTGATTGGTGCCATCATCATGGTACACGGTGACAACAGCGGTCTGGTACTGCCTCCTATGATCGCACCTACACAGGTTGTTATCATCCCCATCGCACAGCACAAAGAAGGCGTACTGGAAAAAGCTGGCGAACTGAAAGACAGACTGTCTTCTATCTGCCGTATCAAACTGGACGACTCCGACAAATCCGCTGGCTGGAAATTCAGCGAATACGAAATGAAAGGCGTACCTCTGCGTCTGGAAATCGGCCCTAAAGATATGGAAAAGAATCAGGCTGTACTGGCAAGACGTGATACAGGCGAAAAGATCATTGTTTCTCTGGATGAACTGGAAACAAAGATCCCTGAACTGCTGAAAGACATTCAGGCAAACCTGCTGCAGAAAGCAACAGAACGCCGTGACTCCAAAACATACGTTGCACACAACATGGAAGAATTTGAAAAAGAAATCAACGAAACACCCGGTTTCATCAAAGCTATGTGGTGCGGCGATCAGGCTTGTGAAGATGCCATCAAAGAAAAAACAGCTGCAACCAGCAGATGTATTCCTTTCGAACAGGAAGAAATCGACACCGTTTGCGTATGCTGCGGCAAACCTGCAAAACACATGGTTTACTGGGGCAGAGCATATTAATTTCTGAATCATATAAAAATTTCAAAGGCATGGGATTATCAAAAATACCATGCCTTTTCTATGAACATTCAAAAGCCCGAAGTATCATCCTTCGGGCTTTTTCTGTTCCTATTATTTTGTTGTCAAACTGAAATTTACATGGGGTACTTTTTCACTCAAATTATTGTATCCAGAACGTGTAAAAGTAAAGCTGTATGTGCCATCGCCATTATCAGTCAGGTTGGATTCTCCTGTATCACAGCTTAATGCAGGTTTAGCACCGTCTACAGTTTTTACTGTGAAAACAACAGTTTTCTTTTCCAAAACATTTGTGGATGTTTCAATTTTTACAGTTTCATTTTTATCAATTGTAATCGCTTTACCACCATCAACAGAACATGTCACAGATTCAATACCTGCATCGGTATCTGCATAAGTGAAGCTATAATCACGTCTCCAATTACCTTTCTCCGCAAGCTCACTTTTTACCAAATTTACAACATTATTTTCTGTACCAATGGTAATTCCCTGACCGCCAACAACTTTGTAGTCATCTTTTTCCAGTTCTGCCACTGTCAATTCTGTGCCATATGTAACAAAATCGCTTTTTGTATCTACCAAAGTACCACCATACTGATCGTCATTATTATTGGTGTAGTAGTGGATAGTCAAAAGATACTCATTGGCAGAATATTTTGCTTCCAGTTTGATTTTATTATCTTCGTTTGCGGAAACAATCATGTCCTCTGTCAGAGAACCTTCTACTTCTTCACCGTCCAAATACCAGCCTTCAAATGTATAGCCTTCTTTGTCAGCAGGTTCTCTCAGTGTAATGAGTTCGCCTACTTTTGCAGAACCAATTTCTTTACCATTTTCATCTACAAAGTGATATGTAATTTTTTCTGCACCCAGATAAAAGGCAACATCTTTGCCAAAGCACCATGCTTCTGCGCCTTTGTCTGTAAAGCTGAATTCATAGTCACCGTTGCTGTTTTTTCTAAAATCATTTTCTGCCACATTTTTTCCAGTCAGAGAGGTCAGTTCATAACCGGGAGCCACATCTACAGTAAAAGTTGTCACATTTGTGTAGCTGTCTCTCCAAACAATGGTGCCTGTCTGTGTGGTTGTGGTTTCCCCTACCTGCAATGTTCCCAAAGACGCAGTGCCATTTGTATCGCTGCATGTGACAGATTCGATGCCTTCTGTACCGGCTTCATAAGTAAAGTGATACTTTGCAGGCGCGCCATCTTTCCAGTTCAATGCATAAGCACTGGGTGCCATTACCGCAGATGCCAAAGTAATGACAGCTGCACTTGCCAAAACTTGTTTTTTATTCATATTGCTATTCCCCTTTGTATAGTTTTTATAATATTTTACTATATTATATATGTTCTGTCAAATTTTCTTATATAATTTGCATATTTATCATAATATTTTTTTATATAAATATTATATATTGTGCTATGCCAGCATTGATACCGTTTTTTGCATTACAAATGATAATTCAGAAAAAATTTTCTATTTTTCCAGAAAATCTTCTCAAAAAATAAACACCTGCCCTTTTTCCACAAAACAAAACCCTCATTACAAGCCAATCCAGAACATCAGCTTGCAATGAGGGCATCCTTTTATTATTCTTCCGTTTTCGCTTCTTCCTCCAGACACACATTCGGTCTGTCAGGGAAAATAATCATACCAAAACCATTGATATCAACCATCTTCTGCAGCAGCGCTTCGCCGCCTTCCTGCTGTTTGAAGTCGATTTCTTCTTTGTACAGAGGCAACAGCGCATACATGTTGATGAGAGTACCATCTTTTGCATGGAACATGCTGATGGCTTCGTTCAACGCGGAAATCATAACGCCGCACAGTTTTGTGCTGGCTTCGTCATAAGACACGTATTTGTCGGAGTTGGGAATGGTATGTCCCCAGCCCAGCCAGCTTTTGTATTCATGAGGGAATCTTGCCAGATACTGCAGCAGATCTACAGGCCACCAGAAAGTATTGTTATATGTTTCCCCTTCTGCAGGCTCCGGCAGCTGCCATCCAGAAGGCAGCAGAGCAATCAGTTCTGCCCTTTCCAGCATCTGATAATCGGGATAAAATTCATCAGGCAGCTGCATAGGCAATGCGCTCATACCAACGGTATAAAGCACATGGAAATCCTGTTTTGTAGTCGCTTCCAGAATATGAATATCTATCTGCAAGTAGTCGTTCAGTTTATCAAAAAAAACCCGTTCTGTGCGTCCAGGGAAGCATTTGTTCATATGCTTCTGGATTTCCTGACTATAAGGTGTGGTATGCACAGGACGCTGTTTTTCGTTCTTTTTGGGTTCCTGATGGCGTACCACCGTTGTTTCTTCATTCTGCAAATTCTTTTCTTCCATTTTTCTGTCCTCTCTTATGCTTCTTCACCAAACAACGCTTTGGCAAAATCTTCTGCGTGGAATTTCTGCAAATCTTCAATGCCTTCCCCAACGCCGATATAGCGTACAGGGATTTTCAGTTCGCTCTTAATAGCAACGACAATACCGCCCTTTGCAGTACCATCAAGCTTTGTCAGGATGATGCCTGTGATGTCAGCAACCTCCATGAACTGCTTTGCCTGTGCCATGGCATTCTGTCCGGTGGTGCCATCCAGTACCACCAGGGTCTCACGGTACGCGTCCGGGTATTCCTTGTCAATGATGCGGTTGATCTTTCTCAGCTCCTCCATCAGGTTTTTCTTGTTGTGCAGACGGCCTGCGGTATCACAGATCAGCACATCGGCCTGGCGGGATTTGGCTGCATGAACTGCGTCAAATACAACTGCTGCAGGGTCTGCATTTTCTTCGTGTTTGATGACTTCAATACAGGCACGCTGTCCCCAAACTTCCAGCTGGTCAATGGCTGCCGCACGGAATGTATCTGCTGCTGCCAGCAATACGGACTTGCCTTCGTTTTTGAAGTTATGAGAAAGTTTGCCGATGGTTGTAGTCTTACCAACACCATTGACACCGATAACCAGCATCACTGTAGGAGAAGGCAGATTTTCTTCTTCCTCTACCCCATCCTGCAAAATGGCTGTAATCTCATCAATGAGCATATCTTTGATGACTGCAGGGTCTGTGGCACGTTCTTTTTTCACGCGCTGACGCAGATTTTCCACAATATCCATGGTAGTCTGTACACCCATATCCGCCATAATGAGAGCTTCTTCCAGTTCTTCAAACAAATCCTCATCAATCTTGGTAAAGCTGCCCAGAACGGTGTCTACGCCGCCCAGAATGTTCTTTCTGGTCTTATCCAGACCTTCTTTCAGACGGGCAAAAAAGCCTTTTTTCTCTTTCACAGGTTCCTGTGCAGGCGCTTCTTCGGGAACAGCTTCAGGTTCAGCTGTTGTTTCTTCCACAGCTTCTTCTTCCTGCTCTGCTTCCAATTCTTCTGCCACAAAATCAGCCAGTTCTTCCACAAACTGCTGACCTTCTGCGTCCGTTTCTTCCACGAATTTTTCTTCTGCAGTTTCCACCTGCAATTCTCTTTCGCTTTCCGCTGCTGCTTCCAGACCTTCTTCCACCAGTTCTGTCAGTTCTTCCGTAAAGGCTTCCGCATCTTCCGGTACAACGGTTTCCTCTGTGGTCAGTTCAATTTCCACTTCGGGTTCTTCTTCTGCTGCGGCAATATCATCATTTTCCTGATACAGCGTGCCGCCGGCTTTTTCGTGGAACTCAATTTCTTCTTCATCCATGACTTCATGTACTGCCTGATTGATGGCAGTTGTGGTTCCCAGATTTTCATTGACATTCAGAACGATGTCTTCTTCTTTTTCCGGAGTAGTGTTCACCTCAATGCCAGCAATCTCCACAACGTCTTTTTCTTCCGTCTGTTCTACCACAGGCTGTTCCTGCGGTTTTTTCTTCAAAAAATCAAAAAATCCCATATTTTCACCTCAAATTAAACTACATCTTCCTGTGCCTTAGAAAAGTCCACAGAAATCAATTTTGAAACACCTTTTTCCTGCATGGTGACACCGTACATGACATCGGCATATTCCATGGTACCCTTACGATGGGTAATGACAATAAACTGTGTTTCCTTAGAAAACCGTGTCAAATACTGGGCATAGCGTCTGACATTGGCATCGTCCAGCGCCGCCTCAATTTCATCCAGAATACAGAAAGGTGACGGCTTCATTTTCAAAATGGAAAACAAAATGGCGATGGCTGTTAACGCACGCTCCCCACCGGAGAGCAGCTGCATATTCTGCAAGCTTTTGCCGGGCGGCTGCGCCACAATATCAATAGATGATTCCAAAGCATTAGCATCGTCAGAAAGTTTCAGATATGCTTTCCCGCCGCCAAACATTTCCTGGAATACTTCGCTGAAGTTCTTAGAAATGACCGCAAACTGCTCCCGGAACTGTTTTTCCATGAGCTCTGTCAACTCGGCGATAATCTGGCGGAGTTTTTCTTCTGCTTCCAGAATGTCCGCCCGCTGATTTGTCAAAAAGTCGAAGCGTTCTTTCACTTCCCGATACTGGTCGATGGCACCTACATTGACATTGCCAAGGGCACGCATATCATTTTTCCATTCTTTAGACAAGCGTTTCAGTTCACCATAAGGGCGTTTTTCTTCTTTCGACGCTTCTTTTGCCGCGCCAATGGTAATTTCATATTCTTCCCACATACGGTCAAAGATGCGCTGTTTCTCTTCATTTATTTTCTCCTGTTTTGTTTCGATACGGAACAGCTCATTTTCCAGTTTGGCAACCGTATCAGCTGCTGTCTGCACAGCTTCCTCCAGTTCTGCCGTATCTGCTGTCAGGGAAGCAATGAGGATATTAGTTTCCTCTAATTGCTGCCGCAAGGTTTCTTCCTGCTGTTCCAGTTTTTCCCGTTCTGCGTGAAGGGCTTCCTGAGTTTCTCCCCGTTTGTCGCCGCTTTCTTTCAAAAGCTCCATTTGCTGATGCAGCTGACGGGTTTCTTTTTGCAGATTTTCCGCTTCCTGCTGCAAGCGAAGCACCGTTTCTTCTGCGGCGTAAATCTGTTGTCCGCTATTGGAAATACGGATTTTCACCTGTGTGATTTCTTCCATCAGGTGATCCCGCTGTTCTTTTTCTTCTGCCAGATTTTCCTGGAAAGCGGACAAGGATTCATTTGCTTCTGCCATGGCAGCTTCACTTTGCGCCAAGGTTTCTTTGCTCTTTGCAATGTCCCCTTCTGCCCGTGACAACTGGTCTGCAAGCTGTCTTTCTTCCAGTTCCAGCAATTTCAAACGGGAATTGGTTTCCGCAATTTCGCTTTCCATTTTCGCCATTTCGCCTTTACCTGTCTGGATGGTCACTGTCAATTTTTGCAGTTCCAATTTCTTTTCCATAATCTGCTCTGCGATTTCCTGCAAATCTTCTTCCGCAAGCTGCAAAGCTTCTTCCAGAGATGCGGTCTGTTTGCCTGCATCTTCCAATTCTTTCTGCAAAGTGTGGATTTCTCTGGTTCTGCCAAAGATATTGGTTGTTTTCTTTGCCTGAGAACCACCAGTCATGGCACCGCCGGGATTCATGATATCCCCTTCCAGCGTTACCATTTTATACTGATGGCGATATTTTTTCGCCAACCGTACCGCTTCATCCAGATTTTCCACAATAAGGATTCTGCCCAGCAGATAGGTCATGATCCCGCGGTATTCTTCCGCAAAAGATACCAGTGTATCTGCTGTCCCAATGACACCCCGTTCTTCCAAAATAGCAGGACGGCCTTCCAGCCCTCTGCCTTTTACCGCCGTAATAGGCAAGAAAGTGGCACGCCCCAAACGCCGCTGTTTCAGATACTGAATGGCGTTTTTCGCATCTTCTTCCGTTTTGGTGACAACGTTCTGCATAGCGCCGCCCAATGCCGCTTCAATGGCAGTTTCATAGGCTTCTTCCACCTGCAAAAGCTGCCCAACGGCACCGCAGATGCCACGCTCTTTCTGGTCAGGCAGATTCAAAAGGCTTTTGACACTGTTATAAAAACCTTCATGCTCCCGCTCCAATTCCGAAAGCAGACGCAAACGGGATTTTTTCTCAGAAACCACTCTTTCCTGCTGTGCCAAGGCACGTTCTGCTTTAGCTTTGGTTTCTGATGCATGACGGCTGTCCTGTTCCAAGGCATCCAGTTCCTGTTCCAGAAACTCTGCTGTTTCCTGCTGTTCCTGCGCCTTTTTCTCCAGTACTTTCTGATGGACTTCCTGATGCTCCAAACGGCTCTGGGTATGGGCAATTTCTGTTTCCAACTGTTCTTTTCTGCTGGAAAACTGCTCCATCATGGCTTCTCGCTTGGCAATTTCCCCTTTTGCTTCTGTACCGATACGAATCTGCTCAAAGATTTCATCCTTAAAGCTTTCCGCACGACTTTCATGCTGCTGCAAAGTACTGCTCAGACTTTCATAGGATGCTTCCAGAGTATCCAGCTGTTCCTGTTCCCGATCCATGGTGATTTTCAGCGCTGTAATACGGCTGCGGCAAACTTCTGTTTCCTGTTGTTTTTCCGCCTGCTGTTTCTCTTTGGCAGCGACTTCTTTTTCCATACGGGTCAGGTTTGCCGCATCGTTCTGGCTCTGTTCTTCCGCCAAACGGATACGACCTTCTGTTTTTTCAATATCTGCCTTTACCTGAGCGATGGTATCGTTCAATGTCTGCAAAGCAGCATTTTTTTCTTCATTCTGTTGTTTCTTTTCGGCAATCTGTGCTTTGGCAGCATTGCCTTCTTCCTGGGCTGTTGCCTGCTGTTCCGCGGCCAGCGCCATTTGTTCTGTCAGGCGGTCAAATTCCTGTTCCATCTGTTCCGCTTCTGTGCAGAACATGGCGATTTCCGCCTGTTTCAGCTGTTCCCGCAAAGAAAGGAACTGTCTTGCTGTTTCGCTCTGCTCTTCC
>OGEZ01001132.1_pt1 | contig 15193 bp, 20 predicted proteins | sample 1570831 | NCBI WGS metagenome assembly OGEZ01 (sample SAMEA2582059, study PRJEB24529) | metagenome | biome: Human gut stool | place: China | collected 2011
AAAGCCCAGCAAATGCTGGACTTTTTCGACAAGCTGACAGATTAACAAAAAAGTTAATCTGTTTTTTTATGGAAACAGCTGATAATATTGATACGGTTTCAAATGGTTCCATTTGGTTTTACTTAAAAATGAAACCATAGCGGTGGAATTGAAACCATGCTGATCGGTTAGATAAATCAAAATTTATAGGTCTTTTCGCATGTATCTTGACGCATATTCCCGATACCCATTCTTTGGATAAAATGAGTAAGACTCAAACCACTGTTCCTTAGGAGAACCAAGATGAACAAGCGAAACGGTAATACCTTGACTTCGCATTTCATTTTCCGCCGTTTGAAGGAGTTTTGTTCCTATTCCTTTATGCTTTTCAGACGCTTTCACATAAAGTCTGTGAAGAAAGGCTTCCGAGGGATTTCCTGTTTTGGAATATCCAATACAACCTATCACTCTGTCATCCTCATTGATTGCAACCCAAAACATATCTCCACTGTCAAAGTAGTTTTTGCGTATATCCAGCAAATCTTTGTTTATAGTGGGTTTTCTTCCGAGAGCATCTTTGGCCTGTAGAACCATAAAAATAAGGTCATCCCTGTATTTCTCTTCATAAAGCTTAATAATCACACTTATCTCTCCGTCAAATTCAAGTACATAGAATAAATTATAGCACATCATTATAAAATTTACTATAATCAATAAGTCCGACGGTTTCGTATCAAAACCATCGGACTTATTTGGTGCGGGTGACAGGACTTGAACCTGCACACCGGTAAGCACAAGAACCTAATGGTAACGACACCTTGGTGGATAAATAGATAAACATAAAATTATTTTCTGTTGCATTATAGTTTTTTGAAAGGAAACTTATCTTTTTAAAACATTTGTAATAGAGTAACTATATTTTTATGTAAATAATCAAGGAGCATACTCAAAAGAAACGGATTGGACATTCCTATTGAATGAAAGTTTACATAAGTATAGCTGTGTAAATTGAAATAAACTAAATTCATAAAAGGCTTGTACCAAAATACATTATTATAAAAAATACAAACAATTTTGTCAAAAAACATTTTTATCTTCAATACAGTTAAATAATCCAAAAGTAAGACTTTTTAAATCACTATTAGTAAATCGATTGTTTTTTTTCACAAGTTCAAGGATTTTACTATTCTGGGGATAAGCGCCATCAGAATATTCTAATATCAGATCAAATTCACCTATATGTTCTACTTCATTATTAAAATAATCGATGATAGATTCATTGCAAATATCTTGATTAATTTTTGCTGATTTAAAAGCTTGTATAGCTACTCTACGAACCCAAGGATGCTTATCCTTTAATCCCCATAATAAGCAATCTTTGTATTTTTTTAAAAGTTTTGGAGCATTTAAAAAATATTCATAAATTGCCATTCGAAATTCAACTTCAATAAAATTAGCGGCCTCATTCAATTCTTTAGGGATCAATTCTCTATTTTGACTTTCTATATAGTTTTCTAAATTAAGTATTTTATTACCTCTCCAATTACCATATAGAGTTGAAAGAATAAATTTTGCGCTACTATTTTTAGGTAATCTGCCTCTTGATTCTTTTGTAGAAATTAAATGATATAGCTCTGATTTATTTGTTTCTTTCCTATAATATTTTTCTTTCCAAGTTGCAATAGCATCAGTTTCACTTTCAATTGAATCACTAAAATCTTTATCTGATATACCATGATGAGAAGCTGCTTTGCATATTTCTTGAATTCCCCATGGTTGAATAGCTAAGTCAGTATCTAAGAAAATTTTATAATTATATTCTTTGTTTTCAGCGGCATATAGATTTGCCAACCATAATGCATCAATTTTAGTTATTCTTTTGTTTAATACTTTTTCAATTAATAAATTAAATATATTGATATCATTTACAATATCATATCTAGCACCAATGATACCAATGCATTGTTCTTGCCAATATGGTGATTCGATCAATTGTTTTGCAATAAAAAGTCTATTGTTCTTACTTTCTATGCAAGAAATTGAACTCCCAATAGCTCTCCTCACGAGCCAACTTGCTTCTAATGGATAGTTGGAAAACGAATTAAAACACTTAAATATTTCTGTATAAACTTTTTCAGTTATCTGGAAAGGTAACCCACTTAATGAATACCAGGATGCTTCACGAAAAAATCTATCACTTTGAGAAATACGTCTAATAAATCTTTTATTAAAATCATAATAAAGTTTATCAAAATTTCCTTTTTGCTTTAACATAATATCGCCAGTGCGACTGGCACCCATATTAAAACAGCCATCAGAATACTTTGAGTTAATTTTATTTTGTAATATATTAAGAGTAAATTCGGTGTTTTCAGCTTTTATTTCAAAAATACTCTCACAAATGCATTTTGTAAATTTACTGCCGTCATGGTCATACTTAGCTAGACCATTTTCTGTATTTGATGTTAATATTGAAATTCGTTTATCTATATCTGATTGTGACGCTAGTCTTAAACTATAACCTGAGAAGCAACAATCTAAAATAATAATTATTTCGCAATTTATTGCATTCAATAAGGTGTCCATTTGTCCAATTGAAACATAACCGCTATTGTTTTCCTCATTATAATCCGAGAAGCATAAAATATATTCTTTATTTAATGTTTTAGCATGACCAGAAAAGTATACTACCAATATATTTTTTTCATCTTGACACAAAAATTTAAAACTATTCAATAAAGATACAAAACTGTTAGCTGTTAAATCGGTTAAACAAACACTCGTATGCTCCGAAAAATCATTTTCCATAATATGCTTAAAAGCATCATAAATTTTTTTACTGTCAGCAGATGCACAATCTATATCGTCTAATTGAGTATAATGATATTTTTTTATCCCAATTGAAATTATTGATACCATAACTAACATCCTACTTTAAATAATACTATTCTTTTTTTATTTCAATCTTAAGTTTTAAATCGGCATTTTCGACTTCTACATTAATTCTATTTATATTATCCACATCAGATTCAATTTTAATTTCATATTTATTTTTATTAAAGTGTCTTTTTATAGCTTCTGTAATAAAAAATACAATTATATCACTAGCAATAGATGTCCCAAGCGTTATTAAAATGTTGTTAATAACTTCTCCTTTTGTATGTTTTATATTGTCAAACTCTTTCTTTACAATGAAAGAATTCTTTTTTTGATCCTCTTCAATTAAAGCAATTGCGCTTTCAATAATTTGTGAGGCAGAAGGTGTTAGATTTTCGTTGATAATTTGAATAGTCATCATATTGATTTCCTCTTTTCTACTTTGGCAATAATTGAATGTCTGATTTAATAACTTCTTTGATTCTTGTCATATTCTTACTGTTTAGTTTACATAAAAAACTATAGTCAAAATCACTTGATAAACGTGCAATTGAATTATCAGGATATAAGCACCAGTACGTTGAGTAAATAGAGTTTGGGCGAAATAATATATCTATATTTTTCTGTTCTATTAGATTAGATTTTATCTTATTGATAAATAAGTTGTATTCTTTTTCAGACACTGCATACTCATCATAGCTATCACTTTTATTTAACGGATGCGGCTGAATTATACACCACTCAAGTGGAGAAATTTTCTTTATCAAATCACACAATTTAGCAAGACAGTCATCTTGCAACAACATGCGATTAACTACAGTATTAATTCGTATATTATTACATAAATTAATTTTTAATTTTTCTAAAAATAATTTGAATTTTTCAAAAGCTCCATTATAGCCGACATATTTATCATTGGTAATATGGTCATAACTATCTAAAGATAAAATAACTCTCGAAAACATATTCCAATTTTTTGATAACCATTCAATGTTATCTTTTCTCCCAAATCCACGAGTTGTAATTGTTAAAAAAAAGCCTTCAGTTATTGCTTGTCGTACTAAAAATTCTAAATTATTAAATAAAAGTGGTTCTCCCCCTGATATATCAATTTTTTGTACTTGCAAATCCTTTAGATAATGTAAATTACTTAAAATAATATTATTATCCATTTCTATTGCCTTAGTAATCCTTTTTTTTACGAAACACAACTTACAATTTAGAAAACATTTATCAGTAATGTGCCACATAATTTGAGGCAATAAAGTATCGCTATTTGCAGGAATAAAAATATTTTTTGTTGGATTATACTTTACTTTCATAATTGTTCACATGACACCTAAAAATTTCATCAAAAAAATCCAAAAAGTCGTTAGCAGTTTCTGCTAATGGTTTATCATTATTATACACATAATCATAATCATATTCTTCCACATTATCATCCGAAATATTTCCGTATGCATAAACTGATATTTTTCTCCTAATTAATAGAGTTACCACATTGATTCCTAATGTTTGAGTAAAATGATTAATTTGTTCCTTTTCCCTTATGTGTACGAATAGAACTTCATAATTGCTATTCACAAATTGATTATACTTATGTGACAGATAAATATTTGGAAAATCATTAAACTCAATTGAAATTCTTTTCAAATCAGACAATAGTTTCCTAGACTTATTGTCTTTTTGCCCTTTCCACCCTAATCTTTTTGCTGCATCTTTTATTGGATCTATAGAAGATACATTCATAACCTTATACTTTTTTGCTACAAATGAACATAGCGTATCTTTTCCAACTCCGCCTTTTCCATTAATTACAACAACTAGTTTATTCATAATATATTCCATTCCCTTATTCAAATAGTATTTTTCTGTAGGCAGTTAACATGTTTAAAAATTCACCGTTTTTGATATCATATTGTTTTGATATTAAATCCCTTAATTCAGAATAATCCTGTGGAGAAAGCAAATCAATATCTTGTTTTATATACAGGAAATACATTAATTCTACAATCTTTGAAAGATCGTGTTGATCATTATTTGCATATTTTAAATACCATTTTGTAATATGTTCCTTTGTTTCATTATCTAGCAAATTATCGGAATCGTATATATCACATATATTTTTATTGCCAGATTTAATGTCTTCAAGCAAATAAATTATTTTTAAATTCATTTTTAATCCCTCAGTTTAAAAAATTAATAAATTTAACATAGTTAACATTAACTAAATAACATAATAATTATTTTTTATCAATCACAAATAACAAGATCTGCTTCTCATTATATTTCTCGTTTATTTTGATTAGACTTTTAAATACAATAATCTCTATAGCTATTATTATAATAGCATTTTTTCTTATTATATACTATAGTTTCAGAAAACTCAAGTGTAAAAAATTAATGTTGTTTTTTGTAAAAATAGCACTGATTTTCATAATAAATGAATACTCAATGGAAGTAGACAGTACTTATTACAATTAATTCTTTGAAAAATAAACCTAAAAAGTTATTTCTGTATTTTTGCAGCAAGTACTATACTTTTTGCATTTAAAGTATTTCCTATTCATATGCTACAAGTGTAATCTGCACTTGTGTATTGCCATATGACTAAAAATCTTTTGTATTTATTATAATAATAATGAGTGATTTCGGACAATTTTACTATATTTATCTTGCTACAAAAAAATATATAAAATATAGAAACGCAATTGTTAAATTGTTTGAAATTTCCATGTTTCTTATTATAAATTAATTTTTATCACACATATTCCGTTTTCAAGTTTTGTTATCATGTACTCCTATCCACTCTTTTGGTGTTGAAACATCTTTTTTATCATTGCAGTGCTGATACCCATTTTTTGATATTCGTCAAAAACTGAGATAGCAAACTCAACTGTAACATCATCAATACTGCCGTATCCGTTGATATTACGCACCCATACTGCTCCGACAATTCTATTATTAACCTCGGCACAAAAGCAATAATCATCCTTTTGCTTTCCAAAGTTAATTATGTAGACTTGAAGCTCCGGCTTATTGATAATTGATTTCGGTGCTAAGTTTGTTGTGTCCGGCTGATAAATTGCCTGATACAAAAAATCGTCAAGCAGAGGGTATTCATCTGTTCTCATTTCTCTTATGGTGTAGTCCATATTTACCTCAACATTATTTCAATCTTCCGTAAGCATTGCGGATAACTCCGCCTGACAGAAGATGTCTTTTCATATTTCTTTGCAAAGTTGTGCTTTCGGGTAAGGCGCTATAATCAGTTGATTTAGTGTTATATAGCCATTCAATAAACTCTGTATCAGCTTCACCAACGTCAAAAATTTCAAATCTATTTTGGAAACTGATAATATTTGAGTTTTCGTTTAACATTCCTTTAAGCTGACTATCCAAAAGCCAAGAGTGACAACGGTATTCAGCATTTGCTAAGTTGTGATAATATTCAGCAAAAAATTCCTTTGCTTTCATTAAAGATTTATCAACAGCAGATGAAGAAAAATCAGCGTCAGAGGGAATATGAATACCGATTACGATTTTATCATCAATATGCTTCATCTCATATTCCAATTCACCGATTCTGAATAAATGACACCCCGCTTGACGAGCAGTCCACCAATATCTGTCAAAATAAAATCTGCCAGTCATTTTGTAAGTTTCATTGATAAAGCGAGTATAGCATTTCATTGTATAAAAATAAATTTTGTCGCTGATACCATTTGTTTTATAAATTGCATAAGCATCTGCAGACGCTTTCAGCATACAGGTAAGTATCTTGATATTATCTTCATCCTCACCGAGAGTAGTTTGAAGTTCTATCCAAGCTTTGTTCATCTTTTCGTAGATAAGAAAATCCTTTAGCTGTTTATCTACTGTGTTAAAATCAAAGTTATCGGCAAATTCAAGTACACGAGTTTTGATTTTGGGTTGTAATTTGATCTTGTTGCAAAGCGTTAAAATATCCATAAATCTTTCACCATATATCCGCAGGTAAACAAAAAATCATATTTTTCGTTCCATTGTGGATAAATCAATAATGTCTTTTTTGGACTAACTTCAAATGTTGTACCATCAATAGAATAAATATACCTATGTAGTTTTCGTATCATAAAATATCCTCTAAAGCACATAACTCGTTTAAGTTGCTGACAGTGTAGTTCGGTTGTTCTTCTTGTGTCATAGGCACACCAAGTCCGCCAAAACCTTGCTTAATCCATACGGTTTTCATTTCGATTTTATTGGCAGGAACAATATCATTGTCGAGCCTGTCACCGACCATTACCGCTTCTTCTGCTTTGCAATCAGCTTTACTAAGAGCAATTTCAAAGATACGCAAATCAGGCTTTGCAACGCCCTCCTCGGCAGAAGCAACAACAAGATTTATGTATTTAAGTAAGCCGATTTTTTCTAACCGTTCTTCACTGCCAAAGACCTGATTGGCAATAATTCCGATTCTGAATTTCTCACTTAACTTTCTCAAGTATTCTTCCGCTTCAGGATATACAAATTCGTCTTCACTGTTCCAAGGAGCCATAGTCAAGCCGTAATATTCAAGTGCCTTATGGTAGCCATTTTGATTGTATTTTGAAATCTCAACCATTTTGTTATAAAAATCATCATAGCTGACATTTGTACTTGCTACGGTCTTTTCAACTCTTTTTCGGAAAGCTACACTTTCATCAACAAGTGTTGAGCCTATATCAAAGAAAATCCATTTAATGTTATTCATCTTATTATCTCCAAATTCGACTTATATTCTAAACATCGCATCAATTCATTATAACGAAATAATTTCCTCTAGTAATTACATCTCCGATACCGTAGGGTAAATTTTTTAGAATAGCTCCTTTAATTAACTCAATAGCATTATCTTTACGTAAAGCCACATGTATTTCGCTTAATGTACTTTTACTTTCAAAAAGTCTTGATAGTTGTTGAAAGAAAGCAGATACGGATTTGATTGCTCCATCTCTTAGCATATCATCTAAGTAAAATATTAAAATCTTATCAAAATCTATTTTCCCGTCGATTAAAGGCAACAGTATTAGCTCGCTCTCTCCTGAATAAACCCATTTTGTTTTTCTTTCAAGTTTTCTTGTGAATTTCACAAATTGTTCGTTACTAAAGTACCATTCTGTTCCATCAATTTTTGCGACAGTTTCCTTATCAGGATAATTCTCACCCCAATACGAGCCGAATCCCGGAAGATAAAAATTAACATTTCTGCCGGTTAAATGATGGTAATAATTCAAGCTATTCAATATGCTTTTTCCGGACTCCAAATCCGGACGCGTAATAAAAACACCTATATAATCGTTCATAAGACCCCTTTCAATATAATTATTATTTATCTTTTTTATCATTTCCTCGTAAGTTAAAGCGTTAATCATAATGCCTCCATAAGTTTTGCTAAAAAATACTTATCAAAATGGTGATACTCTGAACGAATTATACTACAAACTCGCTCATAAGGTAATAGAAAAATAAACGCAATTGTATCCATTTGGTTAAAGGTTCCTCGTAAGTCCATAATCAGTTGCCAACTAAAAATTTCTCCATCAAATAAAATCTTCCCATACGCCAATCGGCATAGCCTACAATTTTGTAGCCGAGGTTTTTATAAAGCTTTAGTGCATAAGGATTTTTGGTGAAAGCATCCAGCCGTATAGATTCAATACCTGCTTTGCTAAGTTTGGATTCAATATATTCCATTGTGATTTTGCCGACACCCTTATTTTGAAAATCAGGGTGAACGCAAAGCCTGTGAATGATTCTATATTCTGTATCGGGATACCGCCAATCTCCGTTATTGTATTCTTCATCACAGGAATTGTTTATTACATAAATGACAGCGATCTTTTTATCAACAATTCCTATGTATAAGTCATTGTTCTCAATATCCTGTTTTATAGTAGCTTCATCGGGATAAATTTCATCCCATTGATATATTTTAGCTTGATTCATATTAATTATAGCGGATTTGATAAGCTCCATTATTTCGTATAAATTTTCTAAAGCTGCTTGTTTGTACTCAATATTCATAATTTTTCTCACTATATTTTCTTTGTATAGCAGATTATCCTGTTTGCTTCGTCAAAGCCTAAATTTATATGAAATTGCTGACTGATTTCATAATCGAGTTCACAGTCACTGGCAAATTCACTGCAACCTTTTTCTTTTGCCCACTTCTCACAGTAGTTCAGAAGCTGTTTTGCAAAGCCTTGTTTTCGATATTTTTCTTGTACAAAAATTCCTTCTAAATATCCTACCGGACTGCTGTTTGTGCCTTCTACATAATCGTGCCTTAATCCGCATTGTGCAAACCCTTCTATAGCTCCGTTAATAATCAACAGGAATAAAGCATTATTATCGCTCTTCATTAACGAAGAAAAACCCTTTGACAAATCTTCTGCTGTATGGCTTGCCCACATCTGAACAGCTAATAAAGCGATAGCTTCACTGTCAGCATTCGTAGCTTTTCTGTACTCTATTTTCATAACATAACTCCCTATAACCATTGAATAAAAGCAGTTTTGTCCTCGGAGTTGTAGCCTGCTTTTTTATAGAAGTTTAATGTTTTATCGTTCTTTGAACCAGTGAGTAACATCATTTTGTAGCAATCTGCTTTCTGCGCAAGTTCTTTTGCATAATTCAGGCAGGCTGTTGCGTAACCTTTTCCTCTGTAATCAGCGTGAGTAACAACATTTTCTATAAAAGCATAGTGACGGATATTTCTTGTAAGATTTGGAATTATAACGCACACGCAGGAAGAAACAATTTTGCCGTCAACCTCGCAGACGATAATGTGATGATTTTCATCGCTGCAAATTGCGTTCCAAGTTTTCTCTAAATATTCACTATGCTCAGGAACACCAAGTTCATGCAAATGCGTATATAATTCAAGCAACTCATTCAGTTCGTCTGTTTTGATTTCTCTAATCATTTTATCACCATATTTCATTAAACTTTTTGTTTGATAACTCAAAAAATATTTTTGGTGTGGTATGCTCGTCAATTCCTAATATCTCAGGAGTAGAATACCAAATAAGATATTTTTCTAAATCAATATAATCTCTTACTTTTATGTGTGCACCATCACGGAGTAGCAAACCGTCATCGCCAAGTTTTTGAGCATTCAAGTAAAACCTAGCACCTGCTACATAGGATTGATTTACATCAGTATTAATCTCTCCGTTGGATTTTGAAGCTGTAATAATTTCATTATTCTGAGAAATCCCCGACAACATAACATAATTTGAAAAATCCTCAATATCACCGAGTAACGCACCGATAGGCTGTTGCTCCCAACCTGACTTCTCGGCACGCAAAAGATTCCAGGCTTTTAGTTTCTTGTCTGAAAGTATGCTTTGAATATTATCCTTAGTTGTGCTATGCACCATAACATCGGGTTCATATTCTCTGAGGATATGCTCATTATATTGATGATTGCCGTATAGTTTTCTTGCAAGTGCCAAATCATCATTACTTATTTCAGATATTACTTCAATATCAGAACCTTTATAGAAATCAACTAAATCACAAAGGTCATAATACCAATATTTATAGTTCTTGCTGATTTTTAGCGTATATATTGAATTTTCAAAGCAATTAAACTGTCTGTATTCTGTTGAGTCGATTAACACACATCTAATCTTCATTTTTACCTCTATTTATATCTTAAATATATATTTTAATTTTACCACCAAAACAATAATATAGCAATTAATTTGAAAATTAAAGCACTAAAAATATCACATAGAATAACAGAGCAAGAGAGTGAATCAAAGTGTGGTTCATACCCCTGTTATCTTTTTAATTCTTCTTTTAGTTGTTTCAAAATTTTCTTTAATCTCTTTTCCGCGCCTTCGGATGTCAGACCGACCCTCAATGATGCTTCACGGATTGTCATTTTATCCTTGCTTTTCAGACAGTCGGGACAGATGCCATAGACTAACTCAATCAATCTTAAATCCTGTGGTTTGAGTTTACTCAAAGCCGTTCTTAATTTTTCTCGCTGTTCGTTTTTGAAATATATCTCTTCGGGGGAGAGAGTATCTATCTCAGAATCAGTGATTGAAGAATTGAAATAGTTTTCATTATATTGATTTTGAATATCAAGATTGTTCTTCTGCCTAAATTGAGTTGAAGTAATAATGCAGTTACGAACTGTACTCTTTGAAATATTCAATTCATTTGCAATGTCCGTGACTGCTTCTTCAAGAGGTTTGTCATTCGGTTGTTGCGAGTACAGCAATGATACTTTCCGTAAATTCTGATACAGATTATAATTATCGATATGTACATTACCACAGACTGTACGGACATATTCGTGCCAAGCTCTGAGTACTTTATATTTTATGAGTTGCAGTAAAGGTATATCCGAATCATAGCTTTGCAGTTCATTCCACAGCAGAGATGAAAAGATTTGTTTCAGGTCGTCAATTCTACTACTTCCTAAACTGTATTTCTTTATAAACAGTTGAGCGTTTCTGTTGAGTACAGGCTCATAAAAATAAAGAAATTCATTAAAGTGTTTTTCGTTCCTTGTTTCTCTGTAGCGTGTAAAATAATCATTCAAGTTAGCAAGCTTAATTGGAACATAATCAAGCTGATACATTTTATTTTCCTTAATCTTTCATAGCCTCCTCATATATTTTTGAAAGCTCCATATCTTTCTCGTATTGATTTTCGGCATAGTCAAAATCGACATTTGCTAAATTGAAATAATAATCAATAAGTTCCTTTGCCTTGGCAGATACATCCGCACTGTATTTGCTGAGGCTTTTATTTTTGCGGATAGAATCGTAACGGTTTTTCCATAAAACATAATATGGACTGTCGGATTTTCTTTGCTTTTTCATTTTCCTTTTTGTGACTTCCGGATGTTTTGCAATGTATGAGCAAGGCACACCGTACTTCTTGTTTACCGTACTGCAATACAGTTGATTACGTGCTGTGGTCATAAAGAAATATCTGTCGCAAATATCGCATCTCCAAAGATAGTGACCGTGAATGTAGCCTTCAAACAAATCTGTCATCAGAAAGTCTTTCAGATTATTATAATAAACCTTCCTATAAATCTTACTTGTGCCGTTTTCAGACTCAACCACCGGAATTATTGTTGCTCTCGTGCCGAATGGGTGGCTGTTAACTTCAAATATAAAATTCATATACGGATCGTTTATAAAATCGCTGAATGCTTCTGCGAGTTCTGCTTTTGTTCGTGCGTTGTTTTTTACTATTTTATTTGTAATCTGAAACACGACTGATGAATAATATTCAACTTCCTTTACAGCTGACGAAATATAAAATCCGATTGAGAAAGCTGTTTCCAAATCAACAGACACTTTGATTAACTCGTCTATTTTTTCTGAATTCTTTATTTTATATCCGTTTTTTTCTAATTGATTATACTCTTCATAAATACTGATTTTTTCTTCCGTAAAAAGTTTATTGATTTCGTCTTTGCATTTCTTGATATCGAATATTTTAAAGATTTTATATTGACTCAAAACATCAATCGATGAAATTATTTTCGCATGATAATTTAAAAAATCAGATCTGTTAAAATCCTTGTCTAACAATTCTTCCGTGAAATTTCTTAAATCTTCAAAAATATTTTCATCTATAAAGCGACTGTCGGTATCCATTACAAGGAAACTTGTGTAACCGATAGGATATTCTTTATCTCTGAGTGCAAACTTATCTTTCTTATATGTGACATTAAAAAGATTAGTTGTATTCAGCTTTTTCAGTACATTGTCCTTTAAGTCCATAGTATTAACTCCGTTTATATTATATCACTTTACAAATAAATTCACAAGTATTAAGGAAAGCAAATTGTGTTGTCACGGACTTTTACGGCTTTTTGAAAATTTCTGACATTTATATATTGAGAGCGAAAAGCTTTCAATATTTTATGGAAGGAGTTGTTATAGTGCGTAACAACAAAAAGCTTACTGTCATTGACGGTGAAACATTAATGGATATGCGAATTAATCCGATAAGCTTTTGCATTGACTCGTTGCTTCCGCAGGGTGTATCTCTGCTCTGCGGTGCTCCGAAGATAGGTAAGTCGTGGTTAGTGCTTGATTGGTGTGTTCGCATAGCCAAAGGAGAGGAGGTGTGGAATTTTAAAACTGCGAAAGGAACTACCTTGTATCTTTGTCTTGAGGATAACCTGAGCAGAATTCAACAAAGGCTGAATGAGATTACAGATGAAGTTCCGAGCAATGTATTCTTTGCAACATCATCGTGTTCGCTGTCGGACGGACTTGCAGAACAGATTGAAAGTTTTGTCGCAGAGCATAAAGATACGGTTCTGGTTGTCATAGATACATTTCAGATGATACGAAGTAAAAATAAGGATACTACTTATGCAAATGATTATCAGGAAATTGAGGAGCTGAAAAGATTAGCGGACAAGTTGAAAATTTCTCTTTCGCTTGTACATCATCTGCGCAAGCAAGGTGACAATGATCCTCTGAATAAAATCTCAGGTACAACAGGAATCAGCGGTGCGGTTGATACAACATTTATTCTTGATAAGAGCAAACGCAGTCAGAACAACGCAACAATGATTTGCACTGGCAGGGATATTGAATACAGAGAACTGGAACTGAACTTTTCAAAAGAAAATCATTTGTGGGATTTAGTTTCGGACAGTGTAGAAAGTCCTGAAATACTTTTGCCGGAAGTAATAAATTCAATAATTGAATTTATGAAACAAAAGATTGTTTTCAAGGGGACAAACTCTGAGTTCACAGAAGAATTTAATTCTTTCTGCTGTAAAGAAATTTCTGCAAAAGCGTTAAAACAGATGATGAATAAATGGCGTTACGAATTAGAGGATAACGATGTTTTCTTTAGTTCATACAGAAGTAACGGTAAAAGGTTTGTAAATGTTCACTATCTGCCCGATAGTGACTCAAGTGCCTTAAATGACGGAAATATTATTAGTTCTAAAACTTGCGTTCCTTTCGTCACTTGCGACCCTGACGAGCCGTGCCGGGCAATGTAAGCGGATTTGTGCGATTATTTTGCAGAGGTGGAGGAAGTACGCGACTGCAAGCAAAAATCAAAATTTGGGCGAATTTACGGCAGAATGAAAATTTATTTTTAGAAGCAGAGGTTTGGACTACATTTCCCGGACTCGTCCGGGGCAAGCAGAGCGCCCGGCTGTCCGCCGAACACATAAAACCGAGCGAAGCCCGGACCCACTTCAACACGGAGGTGCATAAAAATAGAAAATCGTAAGAGAAATCAAACTTTAAGTATCAGATTAACTGATTCCGAAAAATCTGCAATCTATAAAAAATCTAAGAAAGCTAAGCTGACATTGACTGAATATATTTTGAAATCTTCATTACAAAGTGAAATCAAAGTAGTTGATTTACAACCGTTGCTTGTTGAGCTAAAAAGGATTGGCAATAACCTGAATCAGATAACAAGAAAGATAAACAGAGGTGCTTTTAGTTCCTACAACTTTAGTGAAATGATTGCTATGCAAAGAAAAATCTATGATGCAATCATAAAACTGTCGGAGGACAAGTAATGGCGACCGTAACATACATTTGTGAGTCAAAGCAATCAATAAGTGCAATGAAAGGTGTAATTGATTACTGCTGTCAGGATGAAAAAGTCTATGATGAAATTTCAAATCAAAGACTTGTCAGCGGAATTAATTGTGACGGTGAAAATGCATTCAAAGAGTTTATGGCAACTAAAAAGTCATACGGTAAAACTGACGGAATGAATTTCTATCAGTACGTTCAATCCTTCTCACCCGAAGAAAATATTACTCCGCAACAAGCTCATGAGATTGCATTAGAGTTTGCCGAGAAAGCGTGGACAGGATATGAAATTTTAGTTGCCACTCATTGTGATGCACAGCATATTCATTCTCACTTTGTAATCAACTCTGTTAGTTTTGAAAATGGTAAAAAGCTTCGACAGAATCCAAACACACTTAAATCATTACGAGTCTTGAGTGATGAAATTTGCAGACAGCATAACCTTTCAACTCTTGAGCCTTATAGCAAGGACGGTATGAAAATCTCTACAAGAGAATACCGCACCGCAGTAAAAGGTCAGAGCTGGAAATTCAAACTGATGAATGACATAGACAAAGCTATGAACATAAGTGGGAGCAAAGAAGATTTCATAAACGCAATGTCAATTATGGGTTACACCGTAACCTGGACAGACGATAGAAAATACATCACCTATCAATGTCCTAACAAAATGAAATGCAGAGATATTAAACTCCACAACGAAAAATATTTGAAAGGAAGTATGGAAAATGAATTCAGATACAGGCAAGAACAATATT